>JAABUI010000019.1_pt1 | contig 291081 bp, 246 predicted proteins | sample 5559111 | NCBI WGS metagenome assembly JAABUI01 (sample SAMN10711870, study PRJNA513365) | rock metagenome | isolation source: Antarctica rocks | place: Antarctica: Victoria Land, Buttleship Promontory
GGCGAACGCCGGGTAGTGCTTTGACAGCCCACAGTCAGGTCCTGAATTGCTCGGTTTTCCGACTGCCGGGTGGCAAACAGTCGGCACCCTTGACTGCCGGGTAACGTCGGTTCCCTGACTGCCGGGTACTGGCGTACAGCTGTCATGGACTGAGGGCTGGATGGAACCAGGATGGAATTCTAATAACTAGATTTTAGATACAAGACGTTGCACGAAGAAGAAAGGAAAGAAAGAGATCATTCAGAGGTTCTTATACTTCATGAACGCTGGGTACCATCCGTACCGGGGGGCCCCCATAACATCACTGATAATCTCACGCCTATCATCACCTATAATATTGTTCAACACCACCTAAGTGACCTAACACCTCTTTTCCCAACACCTTCCGAGTAACACATGCTAAAACCGTGACAGATTCTCTATCAAATAGTCTTCATGTTTTTCTATCATAGCTTTTCTTCATGATTCTTCTTCATGACTTTTCTTCATGACTTCTCTTCATGACTTTTTATTAAACAGTCTTCATAGTTTCTCATCATGACTTTCTATCATAGCTCTCTATTATAGCTTTCTATCATAACTCTTTATCATAACTCTCTATCATAGCTCTTTATCATAGCTCTCTATCATAGCTTTCTATCATAGCTCTCTATCAAAGCTCTTTATCAAACAATCTTCATGTTTCTCTTTATGTTTCTCTTTATGTTTCTCTTCATGTTCTTCTTTATGACTTTCTGTCAAAAAAATAATGCAAAAAGATAATGCAAAGATGAAAAATTGAAAAAATTTCTATATTCAATTCTCTTGACATCATATTTGATTGCTTGATGAGTCGAGTCAAGTCAGCAAGTTCTGACTCAACTTGAAATCAATATCAAGTTGAATTGAGATGTTCAACTTGAGTATTTGAGTTGAGTCGAGATGTTCAATTCAAGTACTCAAGTCGAGTCAGAATGTAAATATGAAAACTCAACTTGACAATCAATTTATTTACAGCGAAAGAATTTACATGCTGACATGAATGATGAATTAAAAAATCAAATAGAAGTAAAATTCTTTTCATAATGAAATGTAAATTGAGATTTATCACTTTTGTTATAAGTAATTTAATACTTGTAAAAGATTTCATGAACTTGACATTACATCATAATATCATAATAGTAATACTCAGTAAAATAGTAATATTATTAGCAATACAGTTGTTTCTATTGATTGATTTTTATCTCTTTTTACTACATCAGCAAATTCTCAAGTATTAATTAATTTATCACATGCAGTTAATCATCATGTTGATATCATTAACATCATTGACAGTTAATTAAATCAAAGATTCAATCAAACATCATTTAATTACATCATTAATCTTATATTTAAATTTAATAATTGATAAATTGAATCATTTATCTTTGTACATAAATAATTAAATGATTAACAGCATCATTAATAAACTGATCATTGAATTAAGTTTCAAGTTAACATTTTGAATTCAACTTAATTTAAAGTTGAATTGCTCACATTTTCAACTTAATTTGAATCAAGTTAAGCATATTTTCAACTTGATTTAACTTGACTCAACTAAAAATTGAGTCAATTCAACTTGACTCGTCAAGAACTTAAGCTTGATATCAAGAAAGTTAAATATAAATTTTCTTTCACTTTTTTGCATTATCTTTTTGCATTATCTTTTTGCATTTGATAAAGAATCATGATGAAAAACATGAAGATTGTTTAATAAGAAGATTTGATAAAGAATCATGATGAAAAGAAAAATAATCACAACGCACGCAAAATGAATTTTGAAAAGAGAATTACAAACGAGAGAGTAAGAATTAAGTAGATGAATAAATGATGATAAATCATGAACAGTAATAATGTTGATTTGAAGATGATTGTAAGCAACGTTGACTCATTACAGAGAGACAGCAACGTGAAGTTTAAACACTCATGCAATGATGAAATGAATGTTATCAGCATCATTGATCTGCTAACACAGACATTAACGTTAAAGAAAGAGAAGAACAAAGATCATTCATGAAAGAAAGTGATTTTAGAGCTGATTCAACATCTTCAAAACATTTCAGAAAGAAAGATCAAAAAGAAAGAAAATCAAGATGTATTCATTGCAAAGAATGTACAAAAGTTGAAGATATTCATTCAACTTCTCAATAAACAGCTACAAGCATAAGAAAATACATGTTTTACATTTGAAACATTATCATGAATCAATGTAACAAGAGAAGAAACAATGATGAGAAAGCAATGATTCAGAGACAATTTATCATCACTTTGCAAGAAATGTGAAGTTTTAGTGAAAATAGTGAAAAGAAAAGAGATGAAAGAGATACAAAAGAAGTCAGTTGATCAGATCTTTCAGAAAATCAAAAACATATTGATGATGCAACGAGATTTAATCATGTTGATTTGCAAGCTCGAAAGCGAAGACGTTGCATTGCACGTAGTAAGTTCAGAAGCTTGAACAGCTCTGAAAAAGTTTCAGAAATGAGTGAAGAAAATTGCAGACTCAACGCATGTAGTGCATTGAAGCTTCGCGATACTGACACATGATGTATATATCACATTGAACACAAGCAATCAGAAGATGATCATCAAAAGATTGATGAAAGATAATGCAAAACTTCATGAAGATTTAAAGATGCTGAGAATAACTTAATTCAAAAAGATAGTTGAGAGTGAAAAGATTCACTCATCGCTCATCATAAAGATTGTGATCAAAATGATGATGAATTGATTATTGAATGTAAGCATGCTAAACTTGTATCAAGAATGTTCATGCAAATTGTTTGAAAAGAACTGTCATATTATACAGTGTTATAAGTGCTTCGATTTTGATCATGTGACTAAATTTTACAAAAATGAAGAATGCTGCTTCAAATGCACAGACAAGCATCACATCAAGAAGTGCATTGTGTCGATGAATAAAAGACGATGCGTGAATTGCAATGATAGTCACGAACTCTGAAGATGTTTATGTTTCAAGTGAAAACTACAGATAAAGCAATCAGAAGAAATCTTTCAAAACAGATCAATCAAATATTCTAAAGCATTAAAATACAATTGCTCACTTTCTTCTTTCTTTCTGAACTTCTTAGATTTAATGAATCTTTTGAGTTCAATGAACATCTTGACGATGACAAGCAGTCGAGACATTGACGAGTCAACATGACAAGTTATCAAAGTCAAGAAGAGACGAGTTGATCACTCTTCATGTGTGATTAACGACTCAAAAGACATGATGTCTGAACAGATATAAAAACATCAAATCAAAAAATGCAAAAGACTTTCAACAACTGAAAGCATATAAAAAGTCATTTCAGCGCAAAGTTAACAGCAGTTACAAATATTTTTATGATGAAACAATTCTTTCTGCAAATTTTACAGTACAACATCAGAAAATCACTAAAAATTCAAAAATCATTCTTGATAAACAAAGAAATTCACAAATTCAACATAATAATCATTCAGAAACAGAGTTGCAACATTAACATTTCACAAATGTTTAACTCGATTCACAGCTTCTTTCATTTAATAGAGAACTTGTCATTTCAGACAAGAACATGCATTTACATCAATAAACATTTAAAACTCAATCAATGAACAGTGAAAACTATGAAATTGAACATCTGCTCAATCAAGCTGCTATCTAACAGCTCAGATGATGAAACATTGATGTTACAAATCATAAACATCTATAATTCATGCTCACTGTTCATCATTTTCATGAAAGAATCATTTACTATTTCTCATCTGAATGAATTAATCAAAGATGACTGCAAACAACTGATTGTAAAAGACTTCAACATGCATCATTCACATTGAGAAAACAAAAGATGCTTCACTCATCATACAACAACTGATGCTCTATTAAACATCATTTCAAATGCAAGACTGAAATTATTGCTTGAGTTAAACACAATTATTAAAAAGATTCACAATCAATTCACAACAATAAATTTAACATTTGACAGTGAGAAAATACAGTTCATGATATATAAATGTAAAATGAGAACTGATTTGCATCAAGAATCTGATCATCTTTTGATTGTCATGAAATTATGTTTATGCACATTCTTTGTGCAACTCACAACTCATCAACTATGGAAGAAAATGAACATTGAAGCATTAAATGCTCATTTAAGAATACATCTTTTCGTTGATCATTCTTTGAATGACAAGACAGCGATAGATAACAGAGTAGTTGAGATCATTCATGCATTACAAGAAGTCATTGAGAAATCTACTTCATGAGCAAAGTCATTGAATTGAGCACAAAACTTTTGAAATCAGAACTGCTTAAAAATTGTGATGAAATCATGATGATTATGAATCATATGAAAAACGCAGAATATTCTAGAAACATGAAATGATTATTTGAAATACAACGATCACAAAAACAAAATCATTAAAGAAATAAAATGTTTACATTTTAGATCTTAAATACATGAATTGAGCAATGAATCAAAATCAATTTGATGCTCTGCAAAATGAGTCAGAATCAAAAGTCAGTTACTCAAAAAACTTTCACAGTTTTCTTCATTAAAGAGCAATGATTTCAATCACATGACAGAATCATTTAAAGAAAAATGAAGATGCTATGAAAGAAGTTCTTTTCATCATCTTTTCAGATAAACATCAACGACATTTTGAAATCATTTATATTACTGACAGTATCATTCAATTCAGTCTTATTGCAAGATGAGATGAGATAAATGATACAACATGTAAAAGTCAATAAAGCATCAGACACATTTGAAATTTCAAATAAAGCACTTCAAGCGAGCTTAACAAAACTGACTTCGATATTAATCAATCTGTTCAATGCATGTGTAATTCACAAATATCACTTAAAGCAATTCAAAAAGACTTAAATGATGATATTATGCAAATCAAAGAAGAGCAATTACATTGATTCAAAGATGTATCGATTCATTGCTTTGCTTGACATCATGAGTAAAACATTGAAATCAATCATGATTAAAAGATTAAATGACATTGTTGAGATTCATCTCATACTTTCAAACGCTCAAATGAGAGTGAGATGCAAGTGATTCATAATGTCAGCGCTGAATCTACTAGTAAATCAAGTACATGCAGTATGAGACTGCAAAATCAAGTATGTGATCTTCATGCTTAGTTTAAACATCATTGAAGCATTTAATCATGTTTTGCACATCAGACTTCTGCATACTCTGAGAATGAAAAGAACATTGAACTACATAATTAACTGAACTCGTAGCTTTCTGAAAGACAGAGAATCATCGTTGATGTTCAATGAATAAATCAGCATGATATGATGAGTAAATGCTGACATATCGCAGAGATTTTTCATCTCATCGATTTTCTTTCTATTCTTCAACGCAAGTTTAATTGAAAAGTGCAAAGCATTAAAAATCAAAATCGAAGTACTCAACTTTGTAAATGATATCAATATTTTAATCTATAATAGATTCACAAAATTAATCTGTGAAACATTAAATAAAGCACACAACGTCTGTACGACGTGAGCTTGAATACATGATGTCACATTCACTTCAAAGAAGTATGAACTTACACATTTTACACAAAAGTCAAAAAGATTCAACATGATGATCAGTTTATGTATTGAAAACTTGATAATAAAGTCAAAGTTGAATGTATGAGTTCTTGAAGTTCAATTGAACATGAAACTATGATGAGATTTGCATCTTCATCAAATAGAAGCAGATCACATCATCAAAATGCTGATGCTTAGTTGACTTGAAATCTTTATTTGAGAAACCACATTCACAAAGATGAAACAAATATACTCAGCAATAGTAAGATTGAAAATAACATTCAAGACATCAGTATGACATTAACGTGATAAAGAAGAAGAATTGTCAAGCACAGAATGATGATTAAAAGCTCTTTAAAATCAAGCGTTGCATCATGTAACAGATGTTTTTCAAAAAGTAAACATTGAAACGTTGAAAGTTAAAACATATACATTCTCACTTCATGTTCATTTAAACAAGCTACAGAATCAGACTACATTACACAGTTAAGTTAATGACAGAACGTGAGAAACTTAATGAGCATGTGAAATCATACATGATCATCTGATAGAAATCAATCAACTCATTTCTCGCTCTTCAACTTCTAAAAAAACGATGTTTCTGAATGTTTCAATTCATGAAGAAGCAAAGATACAGTTTAAATGCAGATGATTTGACTCTTCAATGTTAATTTCAACAAGTGAACATGCAATTGCACAGTTTTACAGAAGTCAATGAAATTTTAGATGAAAAAACTACAAAAAATGCATCGCAGACATTAATACAACTTTCGCTCAAAAATTTCATTTATTCAAGAGATCAGTAAGAATGCGTGATGATCTTCAGAAGATTGAAATCATTTTTGCAATTCACATCAGAATTGAATGCATAAAACTATATGTTTATCTGCACTCAAGAAAGATTTTGAACATGAATAACTTTCAATGTAACTGCGAATGAAATCATCAGATCATCAAGCATATTCTGATGCATTGCTTAAACTGAACGCATCTTCGATCAAATATGCTTCAAGACGTTGATTTCATGAACTATCAAGTCATTATTGCAATCACGAAGAGTCTCAAGATAACAGTGAGAATGATGATGAAAATGAAACTTTTAAAGCAGTTCAGAGTGACAAGAGCACTCATTCTCTAACATGCAATCATCATGAACAAATTTGATACATAGTCTCAGCTTTATCATTTCAACTGCATGTAACAGTTGCATAAATAGCGAGCGATTTTCTATCTCAGAGAATTTTGTTCACTTAACACACATAGCATAGATTTTTCTCATGAGTCGATCTAATCGATGTCACAAGAATGTAAGAATTTATTATTATTATTATTATTATTATTATTATTATTATTATTAATAAATTCATACATTCTTATGACATCGATTAAATCAACTTATAAGAAACTTTATGTCATTTGTATTGAGTGAATAAAACTCTTTGAGATAGAAAATCACTTGCAGTCTATACAACTGCTTCACGCAGTTGAAACAGTGAGTTTTGAGACTATGTATCAAATTTGTTCGCGTTGATTGCACATTAAAGAACGAATGTTTTAATCATTTTAAATTGCTTCAAGAGCTTCATTTTCATCATCATTTTCATTACTGTTCTGAGATTCTTCGTGATAACAACGATTATTCAATAGTTCAAGAAGTCAGCATCTTGTAACATTCTTGATCACAGATGCAATCAGTTCGAGCAATGCATGAGTACATGCTTCATTGTCTGATGACTTTATTTGCAATTGCATCGTAAACTATTCATGTCTGAAACATTTTTAAAGTGCAGATAAACATTCAGATCTATGCGTTCAATTCTGATGTACATTGCAAGAATGCTTTTTGCTTTCTGAAAATCATTACGCATTTTTATCATCTTATTGCTCAAATGTAATCTTTGTGCTGAGATTGTATTGATATTTGCAACGAGTTCTTTGTACTTTTCTCATCATTGATTTCATTGATCTTTGTAATACTGCGTTATTGCAATGCTATCACTTGTTGAAATCATTGTGAAGAAGAAGATGTGTCATCTGCATCTCGACTGTATCTTTGCATTTTCTTGAATGAAGACATTCAGAAGTACTATTTTCTTGATGACAAGTAAGCGAGAAATGACGCGATTAACTTTCATCAAATGAGCATGTATTAATTTGCATGCTTGTCTGATCTCTTGTGTTCAATCATTGATTCAACTGTGTAGCATGATCTTGTTTTATAACATGTTCAGATGAACATGTAGTGAACTCATGTATGTTTCTGTCTCTAGAGTTTCGATGTTTACTCTTTTGAACACTTCTGCTACGTGATGCAGAGTCTGATTCTGAAGTGTTTTTAGTTTGCATTCTTTGCTCAACAGTTCATTTTTCTTGTCATGCTGATATCAGATTGATGCTTTAAATGCAATTTCTGATCTCATTACTGCTGAGTATACTTGTCTCGCTTTTGTGAAGATAGTTTCTCATGTAAAGACTTCAAGATGACTAAGTGTCAACATTTTTATGACGTGATTCATCTTTATTTGTTGAAGATGCGCGTCTCATTGCAGTTTCATGTTCAGTTGCATCTTTAGAACTTGCATGTCTGATTTCAATTTGATAATTGAACTTTCTATTTATATGCTAGTTGTCATGTTGAATCTTTTCAATTTTCTAGTGAAATGCGTGAGTCTATTAAAAATATGTTGTATACGTTGCATGCAACATACATAGAGCACAATCTCTATGCTGATTTTTCTCTTAGATTCAAGAAGTTATTCAAAGAGTTTTCTTGTGACAAATTCACAGTTCAAGATGAACGAGATCTCTCACTGCTCAGATTTCGACAGTTTACTTCTTAAGCATGAGTTACAGATGTTTCGTCTGCAATATGCATGCATATTACAGTCAATTTCTTCTTTAATCACATTGACATATGCTACTGTTCTTTCAAGTTATACAGATGATGTTTTCGACTAAAAGTTGACTTTATCATCAAGACATTTGAGAGTCAGAGTTCAGTGAAGAAATGAGATTCTTGAGATCAACAATCATTTATTGAAAATATGTTGTATACGTTGCATGCAACATACATAGAGCACAATCTCTATGCTAATTTCTCTCTTAGACTCAAGAAGTTACTCAAAGAGTTTTCTCACGACAGATTCACAGATCAAGACGAATGAAATCTTTCATTGCTCAGATTTCGACAGTTTACTTCTTAAGCATGAGTTACAGATGTTTCATCTGTGATACACATGCATATCACAGTCGATTTCTTCTTTAATCACATCGACACACATTACTGTTCTCTTGAACTATACAGATGATATTTTCAACTAAAGATTAATTTTATCATCAAGACATTTGAAAGTCAAAGCTCAGTGAAGAGATGAGATTCTCAAGATCGACAATCATCATCATTGTATATCATGCTTCACAGATGCTCGCTTTGCTTGTAAAGTGTGCAACTTATCTGTTTCATGTTATCTGTAAAGATCTTTCTTGTGCAGATCGATTGTGTCTTGCAAAAATGTTCATATGCTACACTTTTAATCAGATAACATAGTTCAATCATTCTTTACTAACTCGCTTGTGTTTCTCTTCTTTTAACAAAGTCTTCTCATCAGCGTATCATTTATATATAGAATGTCTGTGTCTGAACGTCTGTTAAACGATATCAACAAGATCTTGAGTTTATTCATGTCAAACTTAACAAGACTCGTGAGCTGCTCATATTGTAGTAACAGACATGCAGTCTTAACAAGATTTATACATAGTTAACATGTAAATTTAAAGAATGTTCATGATTCAAGTTCTTTCTGCTAATCACTCTCAACAGATTAAACACAAGAATGTTCTGTTTCAATTCTTGTAATCATGATGATGAGATGCTGAATTGAATGATTTTCATAAGCGATTTTTCTCGTAGTTCTGCATTCTATTTGACTTTCTCATCTGCATGCAGATTGCTTTGTAGCATGCGCATTGAAATTATCGAAGTCTGTGCAATCGCGAAAACTCTGCATGCGATCAACGCACAGCATTTCATCATCATACAGCATCTCAATGTCATTCAAACTTTTGATAATTTTTAAACTTTACTGTAGCTAGACAGTAGATTTGTAGTCAGCATCGCGTACAGATGAGTTTCATTGCTGATCATTATTATTATTATTATTATTATTATTATCATGATGAAAAATCATAAAATTGTTCAATTAAGTTATTTACATTTATTTATTTACTTCTTGTTGAGTTATGTTGAATTGTTGAATTGAGTTGTTGAATTCAACTTTTCAACTTGACTCAAATTCTTAAGTTCAACTTTTCAACTTGACGTGACTTAAATTCAAAAATCTTTCAACTTAATTCAACAGAATCAGTTTAATCATTAAACAGTTTAACAATATCTTCATTCTTCGCATTTTACATGCTCATTAATTTACATATTCATCATTTTACTCATCATTTTACATACTCATCACTTTACTCATCATTTTATTTACTCGTTAATATACTTATTAATTTACTCATCAGTTTGCTCACTTTAAAACATGCTTCATGCAACATGTTTAAACACATATTATTTGCTTCATGATTTACTTCATAATTTACTTCATAATATGCTTTATACATGCTTCATAAAACATGTTAATTAATTCAATAAAATATCTTCTTCATGACTTGATGTTGAACTTTCTATCAAATTTTCTATCAAATTTTTTATCGAACTTTTTATCGAACTTTCTATCAAACTTTTTACATGCTTTAAATTATGAATGCATAACATAAGTTAAACAATGCTTCAAACAATGTTTTTTACATGACTTGAAAACAGTACTGTTATTTTTGTGATTAATAATTTTTGCTTTCAATCGAAGATCAATGTTAAAAACTCAGAGAATTCAAAGTATTTACTTCTTTTCACTTTTTTCTTTCTTCATAATTTTACTTTCTAAAATAGTAATAATCATATTTCAATAATGTTAATTAACTTAATAAAATACATTTTTCATAATTCAATATTGAACTTTTTATCAAATTCTTTACTGAACTTTTTACTGAACTTTTTACTGATCTTTTTATAGATTTTTTTACTTATCTTTTTATTGATCTTTCTACTGATCTTTCTATTGATTTTTCTACTGATCTTATGATTGAGCTTTTTACTGATTTTTCGATTGAACTTTCTACTGAACTTTGTATCAATCTTTTTTAAACTGATCATCAAGTTGAGTTTCAAGTTAACATTTAGAATTCAACTTGATTTGATGTTGAGTTACTCACATTTTCAACTTGACTTAAGTTGAGTTGAGCAAATTTTCAATTCAACTTAACTCAACTCAACTAGAAATTGAGTCAACTTAAATTAATTCATCAAGAACTTGAACTTGACATCAAAAGTATTAAAAATAGAAACATAGAACAATATGTTCACTTGTTCTTTACATTATCTTTTTGCATTACTCATTGCATCATTTATATATTGCATTAACTTTTCACATTACTCATTACATCATTTATATATTATCTTCAAGCTATTAACAACTATTGTTGTTAATATAAACTATTTTATAAAATGTTTAGTTCATTGACAATTTTCAATCTGTTTAACGAAAGCATTTTGCATAATTCATTTTCAAATAATCTTTATTTTGAAAATTTTGCAAGTCAAGTTCAATGATTTATGAATGTTTTATATCATTCTGAAAAAAAAATGAAAACTAAACAAGAAGCAATTGACAAAATTCAGCAGAATTTTTCACAGCTTAAGCTAAGAGAAAATAGTGAGTATGTTCAATGAACTTTGAATACAGATAGCTCTTTTCTACAATGATGATTTCAAATCTCTGTTATCAAAAGTATTTAAAACAAAACTTAAAAAAAAGATAAATAATTCACTTTGATTTAAAAAAAATTCCAGATGATAAACAATCTGATATATGAAATCACTTGAAAATAATCACAACGCACGCATCACAAATTTTGAAAAAGAGCACTACAAACAAAACAGAGTGAATTTAAAAGATGATTGAATGACAATGAATTGCATGAATTGCAGCAATGCTGATTTGAAGATGATTGCAAGCAATGTTGATTCATCACAAGAAAACAAAGATGTAAAGTTGAAATGTTCATGCAATGATGAAAAGAACGTTGTTAGCATTATTGATTTACTAATAAAGATATCAATGTTAAAGAAAAAGAAGAACAAAGATCATTCATGAAAAGAGATAGCATTGAAGTTGATTTGATGTCTTCGACTTGACTCAGAAGAAAAACATCATATGAATCAGAATGCATTCATCGTGAAGAATGTATAAAAATTGAAGACATCAGTTCAACTGCTCAACAAGCAGTTGCATATATAGAGAAGCATGCATCTTTCAACGAAAATCACGTCATGAGCGAACGTGACAAGAGAAGAAATAGTGATGAAAAAGCAACAATTCAGAGATGATCTGTCATCATTTTGCAAAAGATGAAAAGTCATGATTAAAATAATGAACAGAAAAGAAATAAAAAAGATACAGAAGAAATCGATTGAATAGATTTTACAGAGAATCGCAGACATGTTGTCAGATCAAAGAAATCTAATCATGTCACTTTGCAAGCAGAATAGCGATGACATTTTTCTTCACGCAATTAACTCAGATGCTTGAGCAAATCTGAAAAAGACTCAGATATGAGCAAAAGAAATCGCGAGTTCGACATGTGTAGCACGTCGAATCTTCGCAATGCTGACACATGAAGTACACATTACAATAGACATGAACAATCAGAAAAAGATCATTGAAAGATTGATAAAAGATAACGTGAGACTTCATGAAGATCTGAAAGTTCTAAGAATAGTCTGACTCAAGAAGATAGCAGATAGCGAAAAGATTCATTCATTGTTCATTGTAGAGATCGCGATCGAAGCGATGATGAATTGACTAATGAACATGAGCATGCTGAACTCGTATCAAGAATGTGCATGCAAGCTATTTGAAAAGAACTGTCACATCACACAGTGCTTCAGATGTCACGAATTTGATTACATGATTAAGATCTGCAGAAAGAATCAGCGTTGCAAAAAGTGCGCAGACAAGCATCACATAGAGAAGTGTGTGATGTCTTTGAATAGAAGACGTTGCATCAACTGCAATGAAAATCACGAATTCTGAAGATGCATCTGTCTCAAGTGACAACAGCAGATGAAACAAGCGTTCAAAATCTATAGAAATAAATTATTCAGATACTTTGAGATGTCTAAATACAATTGCACATTCTTCTCGCTGTTTCTGAACTCTTTAGATTCAATGAACTCTTCAAGTTCAATGAATTCTTTCGATTCAATGAATTTCTCAAGCTCAGCAACAATCATGCTGAAAACATGCAGTTGAATCGCTGATGAATCAGCTTGACAGATAGTAGAAATCAAGAAAAGACGAGTTGATCTTTTCTCTTGCGTGAGTAGTGACTCAGACGAGACGACATCTGAGCAGATTCAGAAATGTTCAATCAGAAAGTAAGAAAGATCATTGATGATTGAAAGCATACAAAGAATCTTCTCATCACAGAGTCAACAACAGCTACAAATAATTCTATGATGATACAGTCTTTTCTACGAATTCTACAGTACAACATCAGAAAATCATTAAGAATTCAAGAATCATTTTTAATTAACAGAGAAGTTCGCGAATTCAACATAGTAATTATACAGAAGTAAGATAACAACAACAATGATTCACAGTCATTTAGCTTAGCACACAACTTCTTTCATCTAGTGAAAAACTCATCATCTCAATCAAGAACATGCATATATGTTAACAAACATTTAAGACTCGATCAATGAATAATAGAAACAGCTGAGTCAGACATTTGCTCAATCAGAATATTAATTCGCAACACAGACGATGAAACGCAGACGTTAAGACTTTTAAATGTTTACAACTCATGCTCACTGTTTACTACGTTCACAGAAAGATCTTCAATCATTTCTTGTTTCAATGAACTATTCAAGAATGACTGTGAACAATTGATTGTAGAAGATTTCAATCTACATCATTCTCATTGAGAGAGATGAAGATGCTTCACTCGTCATACAATGATTGATATTCTACTAAACGTCATTACAAATGCAAGATTGAAATTATTGCTGAAATCAAACATTATTACTTGCGAAGCTCACAATCAATTTACGACGATTGATCTAGTCTTTAGAAGCGAGAAAATACAGTTCATGACATGCAAGTGCAAGATACAAATCAATCTGCATCAGAGATCGAATCATCTTTCGATCATCAGAGAGCTATGTTTACAAACAATCTCAGTGCAACTCTCGATTTAATGACTTTGAAAGAAAATGAATACAGAAGCATTAAGTGTTTATCTGCAAATACATCTATCTTTGAAACGCTCTCTAGATGACAAGACTATAATGAATGACAGAATGTGCAAGATTATCAGAGTGCTACAGAAAATCATCAAGAAATCTATTTTCTTGACAAAGTTATCAAATTGAGCAAGAGGCTTTTGAAATCAAAGCTGCTTTGAAGTAGTAATGAAATCAAGATGACTGTGAATCATATGAAAAACACAAGATACATTAGAAGCGTGAAATGAATATCTGAAGCACAACGATCATAAAAACAAGATTATTTGACAAACGAAATGCGCACACTTCAGAACACAAATGCATGAGCTGAGCAAAGCATTCAAATTGATATGATGCTTTGCAAAATGAGTTAGAATCGAAAGTCAGCTATTTAAAAAACTTTCTCAGTTTTCATCACTGAAGCGAAGCGACACTGATTACATGATAACAACGTTCAAGAAAAAAATTGAAATACTGTAAGAAAAGTTCTTTTTTTCATTTTCTCAAGCGAATGTCAGCGACATCGCAGAATCATTCATATCTCTGACAGTCTCATTCAATTCACGCATTACAAAAGATGAAGTGAAGCAGACAATCAGATGAGTAAAAGCAGACAAAGCGTCAGACGCTTCAGATATTTCAAACAGATATTTCAAACAGAGCGCTTCAAGCAAGTCTTGCAAAACTGATCTCAGTATTGATGAGTTTATTCAACGCATGTGTAATACACAAGTATCATTCGAAGCAGTTCAAAAAGACTCAGACAATAGTATTATGCAAATTGAAGAAAAACGACTATATTGATTCAAAGATGTATCGACTCATTGCTTTGCTTAATATCATGAGCAAAGCGTTGAAGTCGATCATAATCAAAAGACTGAGTGACATAGTCAAGAATAATCACATGCTATCAAATGCTTAAATGAAAGCGAGATGCAAGCAATTCATGATCTTGACGTTAAATTTACTAATAGATTAAGTTCACACAGTGTAAGACTGTAAAATCAAATATGTGATCTTCATGCTAAGCTTAGACATCATCGAAGCATTCAATCAAGTCTCACATGTCAGACTTTTGCATACGTTAAAAATGAAAAGAATGTCAAGCTACATAATTGAATGAACACGCAGCTTTCTAAAGAATTGAAAGATGTTGCTAATATTTGATGAACAAACGAGTAACATGCGCGAGATAAACGCAGACATATCGCAAAGATTTTTCATTTCATTGATTCTCTTTCTATTCTTTAACGCAAGTTTAATTGAAAAATGCAAAGCATTGAAAATTAAAATTGAAGTGTTTGACTTCATAAACGATATTAACATTCTAATTTACGACAGATTCACTGAAGAAATTTGCAGAACATTGAGCAAAGCACACGACGTCTGCGTGAAATGAGCTTGCACTCATGACGCAACATTCGCATCAGAAAAGTATGAGCTTACGCATTTCACTAGAAAATCGAAAAGATTCAACATGATGACTAGCATATAAATAAAAAGCTCAGTTATTAAATTGAAATCAGATGTACGAGTTTTAAAGATGCAACTGAACATGAAACTGCAATGAGACGCGCATCTTCGACAAATAAAGACGAATCACGTCATAAGAATGCTGACACTTAGTTGTCTTGAAGTCTTCACATGAGAAGCTATCTTCACAAAAGCGAGACAAGTATACTCAGCAGTAGTGAGATCAGAAATCGCATTCGAAGCGTCAGTCTGACATCAGCGTGACAAGAAAGATGAACTGTCGAGCAAAGAACGCAAACTAAAAACACTTCAGAATCAGACTCTGCATCACGTAGCAGAAGCATTCAAAAGAGTAAGCATTGAAACTCTAAAGGCAGAAACATATACAAGCTCGCTACATGTTCATCTGAACATGTTACAGAACAAGATCACACTACACAGTTGAATCAATGATCGAATGCAAGAGATCAGACAAGCATGCGAGCTAATACGCGCTCGATTGACGAGAGTTAATCGCGTCATTTTTCGCTCACTCGTCAGCAAGAAAATAGTACTTCTGAATGTCTTCATTCAAGAAGATGCGAAGATACAGTTGAGATGCAGACAATGCTTTCTCTTCTTCACGATTTCAACAAGCGATAGTATCGCAATAGCACAGTATCACAAAGATCAATGAAATCAACGATGAGAAAAGTACAGAGAATGCGTTGCAGACATCAACGCAATTTCAGCACAAAGATCGCATCTGAGCAATAAAATGATAAAAATGCATGATGATCTTCAGAAGATAGAAAGCATTCTAGCAATGCACATCAGAATCAAACGCATAGATCTGAATGCTTATCTGCACTCTAGAAACGTTTCAGACATGAATAGCTCGCGATGTGACTGCGAATGAAGTCATCAGACGACGAAGCATGTACTCATGCACTGTTTGAACTGATTGCATCTGCGATCAAGAATGTTACAAGATGCTGACTTTTCAGACTATTGAATAATCATCGTCATCATGAAGAATCTCAGAGCAGTAGCGAAGATGATGATGAAAACGAAGCTCTTGAAGCAATTTAGAGTGACTAGAATACTCATTCTCTAACGTGCGATCAATGCGAACAAATTTGATACATAGTCTTAAAACTCACTGTTTCAACTGCGTGAAGCAGTCGTATAGACTGCGAGCGATTTTCTATCTCAGAGAGTTTTGTTCACTCGATACAAGTAGCATAGAGTTTCTCATGAGTCGATCTAATCGATGTCACAAGAATGTATGAATTTATTATTATACTTAAGATCAAGAAAGATTCTTTCTTGTTGATAACATAAAAGATACTTATATCTTTCTTTTCTATGTTTCAACTATTTATAAATTGATAATGCATTTCATAAACATCATAGCAATAAATACTTTGATCATTCATTCAGATAAATCTTGAAAGATTAATATTCAGTAATAACATACTCTGCTTAATGATCAAACATTGATTAATCATGTTCATTTCAACATCAATCTTCATGTAAATCTTCATTTTTATCTTCTGATCTTTCTGAATTACATGCTCTTTATATATAAAAGTCTTTATAAAGAAAATTTCTTGTTTTTTTCTTAATGATTTGAAGCATTTATTAAAAGCTTGTCTTTTTTCAAAATTTTGAGATGATTCATATGCAACATCAAATCAATGAATACTCAATTTACATCAAATTCTTTTGATTTATTCTTGATCTTTTCATCTTTATAATTAATGAAGTAATGATTTTTTTAATTGCACATGTAACATATTATGTTGAACAAATTCTTGCTATAACATGATGAAGCATATGAGCTTGTCTTTGATGAAAAATTGAGTTTAGTTGATTGATGAAATTTTTTTCACTTTGAATGAGTCTTTTTATTGACTTTATCTCAATCATGCAAGTTTTCATCTTGAGATCATTTCAATGATAAAATGTGTTTTTTTTCATAAATTTATTTTCAATTGAGCAATAAAATTAATTAACACATTTCATAAGATAAAGATTGACTGAACATTAATAATAATCACATGCAGCTCAAATTTCAACTTAATGAATAAATGAATTCACTTATGCTCATTATTATACAATGAAAGTTGATGTTTCAAAGTGTTAAGATAAACTGCAAACATTTGTATTATTTAATTTGAACATGATAATGCATTTGCATATTGCTGAGTCACATCTATGTTTCAATTCATCAAATTCTCAATTATGTTCAAAAAATAATTGATAAAATTGAATCACATTTACTGAGTTGCATACATAATTTCTTTGTGATTAAATTTAAACTGATCATTGAGTCAAGTTTTGAATTGACATTTTGAATTTGACTCAATTCAAAGTCAAGTTGCTTACATTTTCAACTCAATTTAAGTTGAGTTACACATATTTTCAATTTAATGCAACTTAATTCAACTGAAAATTGAGTCAATTCAACTTAATTCATCAACAATTTGAGCTTAACATTAAGAAAGTTAAATATAATTTTTTTTTCAACTTTTGCATTATCTTTTTGCATTATTTTTTTGATAGAAAGTCATGAAGAAGAAACATGAAAATCAATCAATAAAAAGTCATAAAAAAGAACATAAAAAGAAACATGAAGAAAAACATGAAGATCATTTGATAGAAAGTCATAAAGAAAAACATAAAAAAGAACATAAAGAAAAACATAAAGAAAAACATAAAGAAAAACATAAAGAAAAACATAAAGAAAAACATGAAAAGAAATATGAAGATCATTTGATAAAAAGTCATGATGAAAAAACATGAAGATCATTTGACTTTGATAAAAAGTCATGACAGAAAAACATGATAAAAAGTCATGAAGAAAAATCATGTAAACTGTTCAATTAAGCTATTTACATTTATTTAATATCTTGTTAAATTGAATTGAGTTTTTGAGTTGAATTGTTGAGTTAAACTTCTCAACTCAACTTAAGTTGTTGAGTTCAACTTTTCAACTCAACTCAATACTTTTCAAGTTGAATACTTGACTTGAACTTGAGTACTTGATTTGATGTAATCAGTTTAACAAAATGATTTCATGATGATTTTATTTCATCTTTGTTGACATTATGAAAATGATGTGTAAACAGTTCAAATTCTTCATGAAGATTTAAGTGAAAGCTTGATGACTTTTCTTTATCATTTCAACAACTTTCAAAATCTCAATCTTTGATTGAATAAATATTAATTTTCTTTTTTGCAATTCATTACATTGAAGCATTGCTTCAGTTTGCTGTTCATCAATATTAGAAGAAAATTCATCTTTTGTTTTTTCACTTTCTGATTTCATTATGCAATGTTTGTTTTCTGATATAATGTTTTATAAAATCAAAATGTTATTATTGCAATTTTATTATGATTGCATTGCTGTTATTATGCTTGAATATCAAATCATCATTTTTAAGAAAAATTTGAAATAATTAAAACTATGATGATTGAGTTTATTAAATGAATAAACAAGATTTATGAAAATGATATGACAATGTAATATTATAAGCAAACACAAAATAAGTATATATTATGATAAAGTTAATTGTTAAAAAGTTCTTGATAACTTGAGAAAATCAATCAATTATAAAGAGTTTGTCAAGCATTGTTAAGTTGAACATGACATAATTCATGACATTATCATGAGACTGCTTGCATCATTCTCACAAGATAATTAGTAAGAGAAAAGAGATTGAAGTCTGAATCAATGATAAAAGAGTTGAAAGACGTTTTTCAAGTGTACATATAAATGTCATTGCAACTTGTAAATAAAGACAGAAGACATACACGTTTTACAGTATCTTTTTACTAGCACGATCATTGCACATGTTCATTGTTTGCTTTCTTTGTTACTTTGATACGACTTTCCATATTGCATCTGTACTCTATTTCTCGACATTAAAGCTCAACGTAAAAATATCATTTTTATGATACTTTGAGTAGAAAAGTTGATTGAACAGCAAAGAGTAACACGACATCTTTACAGTAATCAAAGAGTTTACAAAAGATTTGAAGTGAGAATCAATTTGACTCTGAAATACAAGAAATTGATATAACGACTTTATTTCGCTTAAAGATATTGATGAATGTTATTCAAGTCACAGAGTTTTCACAGTTGAAACTAGAAGAAATGCATATCTTTAGCTGATGAAAACTGTTTCTCTTTGAGCGAAAATGCAACAACGAAGAAGAGAAAAAAAGACTTTTGCGAATGATTGACATTCAGAAGAGATGCTCTGATCAGAAGAAAAGTTCATCTGATTTCAAGACTTGCAAGAAACAGACAGTGAAAGCAAGAATTAAAGAATGAATTCAAAGTAATATAAACAGAAGTATGAGAAATGATGTCAGTTTCAGCAATAAATCATGTTTCAGCAGAAGCATAAAATTGAGCATTGTTTATTGAATAAAAGAAGAAAAAAGAAAAGCATCTTGATCAGTTGTAACAACTGCAAAAGAAAGAAAAAAGAACTTCAATGAGTCGAGAAGTAAAAATAAAATAATGAGATCTTTTTGACTGCTTTATTATTTTTGCTATTCTGTATTTCATTCTCATAACTTTCAATATCAACACACAGCAACAAAATTATAAGTTCATTGAAAACATTTGTTGTAAACACAAGTGCTACGCTCATCAACTTTCAAGTCAGCTCAAAAATAAACATGATCACAATGTTGTTTCTGAAATATCTGACATTCATGTCATTATTTGAAACTTCAAAAGTCTCGTATTTTGAAGAAAAGAACATGATTGATTTTCTAGAAAGATATGAAAACTTCTGTGATGATTATGAGCTGAATCAGATCAATCAATTTCACAAGCTGTCAAGATACTGCAACAAGATAATTAATGATAACATCAAGATCATGATCAAATATATTGATTTCAACTGACAAGAACTGAAGAAGATGATGAAGAAAAAGTACAAGAAAGATGACATTGATTAACAATTGAATTCTTGAATTTTTCTGAAAATCTTCAAGAATAAATCTTGTATCATGAAGAATGATCTGAAGTTGTACAGTCGACAATACAAAAGTATATCACATTCGTTGATAAAATGTAAGCAGATGAATGAGTATATCAGATGCTGCTGATTTGTCAAAAGTCTTTCATTTATACTAAGTGAAAAGATCATATAAAAGTATGCATTCAATTTTGAAGATTTTAGTTTCATGAACTTTAAGAAAGTTAATGATGCAATAGTGATTTACTGCAACTCTGTCAAAGCATTGTTGAAATTCTTGATTATAATCAAGAATTTTGATGATTTCAGCAAGCTCATGAATGAATATCAGATCAAGCAATTAACGATGTCAAATAAGTTCTTCAATTCTTTGATAGTAACACAACTCAATAATACAATAATGAATGAGATGATAAATAAGTTTGAAATGATGATGTTTCTCTTGCAAACAGCAACGAAGAAAATTGAATCTTTTATGCAAAACATGACAGCATCTGTCTTGATGCTCAACATTTATATCTCATGTGAATTCATCACGTCTGCTCATTCAGCAATGTTGATGTCATCATCATTTTCACTTTCAAGAAATGAATGAGCGTTTTCAATGTTTAGAATGAAAGAATGCTTCTTTTATGAAGAAATAAAATGTCAGAAGATCAGATGTTGTCGTGAGATGAAGTCTCATCTCTCGATGACTCATGAAACAGCATTGATTCAATTGCATCTAAAGTTCACGAAGATATTAACTATTATTGATAGAGATTTTTCAAGCATGACTCAGTCACATCTTCAGAATTCATGAGAATATAGACTATCATTCATAGAGATTTTTTGAGCAGAGCTATTGAGTTGCATCTTCAGAATTCATGAGAACATTGACTACTATTGATAGAGACTTTTCGAGCATGACTCAGTTGCATCTTCAGAGTTCATGAGAATATTGACTATCATTTATAAAGATTTCTCGAGCGAAGTTTTCTTCTTCATCTTTTTTACTCATCTTTTCATCTCTTTTCTAAACGAGAGCATCTACATAAAGACATATCTATCTATTTATCTATCTATTCAGTCATTTGTATCTAGTCTATCTTCTAGATCTATTTATCTACTAGATCGATTGTTGCATGTGTTCATGCTCACTCTGTTAATTTCAAAGCTCTTTATATCACATCTGTATTTTATTTCTTGACATTGAAGCTCAATGTGAAGATATCATTTTCATGATATTGAGTAGAGCAATGATGAAACAACAGAAAGTGACATGTTCATCTCTGCAACAATGAATGCATTGATGAACAGCTTGAACGAGCTGAATATGAATGCATCGATCAGCTTGAGTCAGCTGATAATCTTTTCTTCAAAGACTAGAAAATAACTGCTGCAGATGTTTAATTTGAAAGATTGACATATTGCTCAGACATTGAGACTCATGCTTGAAGAGTGAGAGAGAAAATCAAAGAAGCAGAGAACTCAACTATATGAGCATATACAGACTATGTGTGTTGAAGCTGAAGAGAACGAAGCTCAAGCTCAGAAAGAGCTGAATCAAGAGAAAGCTCAGACTCAAAAGAAAACTCAAGTTAAAAAGATAGTTCAAGAAGAAACGAGACACTCAAAGCTACTCAATGATGATGATGATTTGAATGAAATACATCGAATGTGTGAGCGAAAAATGACTCGTCAACAGATCATAAAGCTTGTTTGATCTGAATGATCTAATTCAACTTCATCTGCTTCGACTGTCTCTTGAGAATTCATCTTGTTGTCAGCTCGAAAGTCTATCATTTTCTCAGCTCGATCATCTTCTTCATCTGCTTCGTCTGTTCAAGAAACTCGAGAATTCATTCAGTTATCAGCTCGAAAGTCTATTGTTTCTCTCGCTCGATCTTCATTTAGATTCTTCATTTCATCATCTGCAAGCTCGTCTCTTCGCTCGTCATTTGCTCGAAATTTGCAGCGATTCTTCACTCAAATCGCTTCTCTTTTCTCAGTCTTTTCGATTCTCACTTCAGTCTCTGTCTCATCTGCTCAATCATCTGCTCAAGATGCTAGAGATTTACGTCGAAAACTCAAGCAAAAGCTCACTGTTTTTCTCTCTCGTTCTTCGTCTAGATTTTCGACTTCGTCTACAAGCTCATTCTTTGACTCGTCATTTGCTCGAAATTTGCAGCGATTCTATGCTCAAATCGCTTCTCTTTTCTCAGTCTCTTCGATTCTCTCTTCGATTTTCTCGACTATCTCATTTACTTGATCATCTGCTCGAGATGCTAGAGATTTACATCGAAAACTCATGCAAAGATTCTCTGTTTCTTCATCTCGTTTCTCGTCACATATCTATTTCTCTCATGACTCATCTCGTGACTCATCTCGTAACTCATCTCGCTACTCATCAGCTTGAGATTCTTGTCGAACACTCACTCGAAATGTCTCTGTTTTCTTGTCTAGATCATCTGCTTAAATTTCTTCTCATGATTCATTTACTCTCTTATTTTCTATTCTCTCATCTCGTGACTCATCTGCAAGAATCTCTTCTAGTGACTCGTCTTGAAACTCATTTCGTGACTCATTTATTAAGTCGTGTTTATTCATGAAGAACTTATACGTCATGTTTCATAGATTCAGCGAACTCAGCGAGAAAGAACACACGTCGTAGAGTCCAAGGACAACGCGTCTTTCTCAAGCTCACATACTCGATTTCGCTCTTTATCTTTGTCTCATCATCACGTGTTCTAAAGAGATTTCTTCAAAGATCAAAGATAAAACTATCTTTCTGAATTCAATAAATTCAGTCAATCAGAATTTCACAGACTCAGATCTGTCAAATGCGAAGATCATGTGTTTGAATTCTAGCATTGCTCGATTTTATTTTCATTTTTGATATATAAGAAATAAGAAAGAAGAAAGAAAATGATTTTGTAAGAAACAAAATAGTTTCGTAAGAAAAATAAGAAAATAAGAAAGAAATAAGAAAATGAGAAACTGTACAGTTGAATATTCAGTGACAGAGTAGCTCATCTACTATCTCGTAAGATCATGCAATCATCTAAAGATCTCATCGCTCTCATCTCAGCAAGAATCAGTGACAGAGTAGCTCATCTACTATCTTGTAAAATCATGTGATTATCTCTACATCTTGTTGCTCTCATATATTTCGTCGTTCTCAATTTATCATCGATTTAATGACTACTATCTCATCTGATCAAAGCTTGCTTTAATCATTACACAATAAACTCACTAACGTTCACTGTGTAATGATTAGAGTTAGATCTTGATGACTCTATTCATTTTCATCATGTTCAAAGCTTCATTCTCGCATCAGAAAATATCGCTCTCTAGCTATTGATTTACTAGCTAGTCATGTTCAAAGCTTCATCTTTATTCTCAAATACTTCGTCATTTAGCTATCATTCTACTAGCTATTCAACATATTCAATTCTTGTAACTTCGCTTGAATTACATTTATGACTTCGATCTACGTCATTTGCTTTTCGCTTTCGTCTCGCTAGTATCATAAAAGAGTCACATTGATGCTCAAGAGATGAGCATTAAATGAGTGAGAAAAGAATGTCGTGAGACGAAGTCTCATCTTTCAATGACTCGTGAAACAGCATTGATTCAATCGCATCTAAAGTTCACGAAGATATTAGCTACTATTGATAGAGATTTCTCAAGCATGACTCAGTTGCATTTTCAGAATTCATAAGAATATAAACTATCATTCATAGAGATTTCTTGAGCAGAGCTATTGAGTTGCATCTTCAGAGTTCATGAAAACATTGATTATTATTAATAGAGATTTCTTGAGCATGACTCAGTTGCTCTGTACTCTATCTTTTGACAATGTCATCAATTGAATATTTATAAAACAAAAGAAAAGATACACATAAATGAAGCAAACAGACTCTGAATAAAACTTGTTGAAAGAAATGACAGATTGACATCTTTTGCATTGAATCATTCTCAGAAAAAGCTGATTGATAATGCTTTGAAGAAATAGAATCAGCAAATGAAAGCAAAACATGTTGACGTCATTAAACTGACAAGTGTAAGAGCAATGATCATGAAGAAAGCAAAGAACACAGACGAGAAACAGAAATGAGACGAAGAAGTAATGATTGTCACAGATCAACATGACTATAAATCAGATGAGAATGCAATGAAAATAACAACACAACAGAGAACGAGTTTGAATTGAACTTAAAGAGAAAAAGTAAGAAAAGAAGAATGTTTATCAAGCATGAAGAATTTGCACTCTGAAGAGTATCTGTTGATTTCAAGAATGTTCTCGAAGAAGCAAACAAGTGAGAATGTAATCATGCAGAATGTAGCTGTTTTCAAGAAAATGATAAAAACAATGAAGAAGTTAACGAGAAAGAATCTAAATGACAGCAAGATAGAATCAGACAATTGAGACAAGAGAATGCAAAACATAGTAGAGAAATGTATAGATACAGAAGACATGATGCATATTATAATAAATCAGAAGATGCAAGACGTGAGCATTAAACAAATGCTTACACATTCATTTATTTTTCTTTGAACTCTTTATGCTTAAGTAAAACAACACAAGAAAATAAAAATAAAAAAGATTAATGATGTGCAAGTAATAGCAGTAAAATTTGAAGATTCTTCACTTGAAAAGTTGAATGTAATTCTGTATGCAGTGAGATGTTCAAGAACACAAGTGCTGATGAGCAATGAGATTTACATTAAAACATTGCTTGATAATGATGCTGAAATCAACGTTATGTCTGAAATTCTTGTTGCAAAAACTCAGTTGTTTATGCAATGAGACATTTATTTAGATATAATAGAAGTCAGCGAAGCAAAGATTAACATCATTGAATGTTGTGACAACATGAAGATCGATATTGACGAAGCAAAATCAGTGATTTCAATATTTGTGATCAAAAACAACGAGTACACTTTGATACTGAGCAAATCATATGAGTGAAAGACGCGTCTATGCATCAACAATACTTCAAAAGAAACTTGTGAGATTACAGTCATTGATGATAATGAAAGAATGATGTTCTTTAAATTGATTTTATTGCACAATTCTGTCAATTAAGATATGTTGAAAATATTTCTTGAAAAAGCAAAAAACTTTTTAAATGAGTAGACAAGTGCTTTGTCAAAAGCATATTTGCAATGAGAAATGTAAGCTCGAAGACTGTTGATTTTGTTAGGGGCCAGCATAGAGCGAGTCATATGGGTGTAATGTAACGAGTATATAAATGCTAAGGAAGGAAAGTATCTAGAAGGGAAGAGCCGGCTATCTATATGACTCAGGAGAACATAAGCTAACCCTGAATAGGGTTGGCCTCGGAACAACCCTATAGCCTAGCGGCGAGCGGCCGGCGATAGTCATCAACATAGCCACCAACATAGCTACCAACATAGGTGCGTAGCTAGGATCGTAACAGAAAAAAAGCTACTTTGTTAACTTTAAGTGAGAAATTTTCTTCTTGTTGATTAAAATCATAGATCTTTGTCACGAACTGAGAACTGAATGAAATCAGAATGAAATTCTAATAACTAGATTTTAAATACAAGACGTTGCACGAAGAAGAAAGAAAAGAAAGAGATCATTCAGAGATTCTTATATCTCATGAACGCTGAGTATCATTCGTATCGAGAAGTCTTTATAACATCACTGATAATCTCACGTCTATCATCATCTATAATATTGTTCAACATCATCTAAGTGATCTAACATCTCTTTTCCCAACATCTTTCGAGTAACACATGCTAAAATCGTGACAATAGATCTCTCTTTTTGAAGTCGAAGCTTCTGCGAGACTTTTAATTCTCTGACTCATATTCAGAGTCGCTACTTTCTTGCACGTAAGCAATTCATGAATTCTTACTCGAACGATCGAAATTTCGAGCGTGATAGACGTTCATGACTTCGATGACATTCATCACATTCGCAAACTTTACTCAACTGTTTTCTTCTATTTCAGTTCACTTAATTAAATACTCTAGCTGAGAGTTCTTTACTCGAAAGTTCAATATTTCGTTCATCTTTCAGCTAAGCACTTCTTCGACGAAGACTATCGAAAACGACGCGAGAGATATTTGTTCAGATAAGAGATCGTTGATCGCAGAATGAAGCAGATAAGTATGAAAGACGTCGAAACAGAATCAGTCATCGAGCAACTCTAGCTGATAAGAATGAGAACTAACAATTTTAATGATTCTGAAAGATTTCTCGAATTTATTAGATAACTTCTTGCTGAGTCGATGAATCATCAGATTGCGAGCATCTAATCAAATCATATCATTAATTGCATACTTGAGAGCGTGTTGTCGATGAACATTAGCGAATTGTTTCTGATATGCTTGAGCTAAGATCATTTGTTCTCGCAGAATTTCATTGATTCGATTCATTTTCTGAACAAACAGATCGACATGTATTCATTTCAAGTGTTCAATAACGTTCTTCTGAGTCTTCTTTGATTTCAATCTCATTCGAGAATGCTGTTCGAAGTTAGCTAGAAACGACGTGCACTGAGTGCTTTCGAAGAAGTGATTGTTGATGACAAATTCAGCTGATGACAGTCATGCAGCTCAGTCGTTCTGCATAAAGAACACGAAGACTCGAAGATATTGTTTCAAAACGTCGTTGATGTTCTCGATTTGATCATTCGTTTCTGAGTGAAACGCAGTTGACAATCGAGCTTGAATCTTCAATCGAATACAAAGTTCGTTTCAAAAGTGACTGACAAACTGAGTTTCATGATTCGAGACGATTGAATCAGATAATTCATGATGTTTTCATATTGCACAATAAAAAACTCGAGCTGTATCTAGAGCTGTAATTTCACTCATAGACTCGTAATGCACTTGTTTAGATAGTCTGTTCACGACTATCAGAATATTGATTGTCGAATTTTCATTCAGATTCTTACTTTCAGATACTGTCACGATGAAATTCATGACTATGTCTTTTCAGCAACGATTGAGTACATCAAGAGACTTCAAAGCTCTCTGATATTTTTCTCTAGAGATCTTCATTCGAGAGCATAGATGACAATTGTGTACGAAGCGAGCTACTGTCTTGATCATTTCGAATCAGTAATAATGACGACTGAGTATTTCGTAGATCTTGACTCTTTCTGAATGACTCGCAATAAACGTGTCATGACTTAACTGAAGCAGACGTAGTCGCAGTTTCTCATCTTCGAATATCAATAATCTATCTCTATAGTAGACTCGATTACTTCGCAGCATACATTTCGCTAACGAAAATTCTTTAAGCTTTCGTTGATCATCTCTTAACGCAGTTATCATGATCTGTACTCATTCATCATTGAAATAGACTGCGAAGAGTTGTTCTTCTAGCTCATTCATAGACATTTTCTCTGATGATTCAGACTGCTCAGAGATCACTGATTCGCTCTTCGAGTCACTTGATTCGAATGCTTCAGAGTCACTATCGTCGAGAACATTGATTAAGACTTGAATTTTCAGATTTTTTGATTTTAGCACGATCTGTCACTGATGTTCTCGACGACTATTTCTCTCGTTCAAGAGAAGATCTTCTGATCGACGCGTGAGTGCATCGACTCGAGTGTTCAATTCATTCGAACGATACACGATTTTGAAGTTAAATCGAGAGAGAAATTCTGATCATCTGACTTGTCTTCGACTAAGCAGCTTGATTGACATGAAATATTCTAGATTCTTGTGATCGAAAATGATCTCAACGAAGTCTAACGTGTCTTTCAGTTCGAGTCTTCATTTCTCAAAAGCTCTGATTATAGCTAGAAGTTTCTTGTCATAAATCTCGTAGTTGCATTCTGCGAATAGCATTTTGAAAGAGAAATAGATCACAGATCTTAACTGCTCATTATCATCTCGCTGAGACATGACTTCGATCACAACATAGTCGAAGACATCGATTTTCACAGTCACGAATAGATTCGAATTATAGTGCATTAAGATAGAGGCAGTGATGAACGTCTGCTTGAGTCGATCGAAGACGAATTGACACTTCTGAGTTCAATTAAATGGCTGATCTTTTCTGATTAAGGCAGTCAACGAGTCGATCAGCTTGAAAAACTTCTTAATAAATCGTCTATAGAAGTTGACGAAGCTCAGAAAGCTCTGAACATCTTTGATGTCTCGAGATGCAGCTCAATTCATGACAACATTGATCTTCTCAGAGTTCATTTTGATTTCGTGAGTGATGATTATTAGGCTCAAATACTTGATCTCGATAACTGAAAATTCGCATTTCTCGATATCTATCTGTAGTTCGACGACTCTAAGTCGCTTCAGTATCTGATGAACATGCTGAGTATGCTTCTTTTTGCTGTTGCTATAGATCAAGATATCATTCATGTACGCGATGCAGAAAACGTTCAAGAAGTCATGCAGAGTGTCATTAATGAAGTTCTGAAATGATGATGATTCATTTGTGAGTTCGAAGAGCAAAACGTTGTACTCGTATAAGTCATAACGTGTTCGAAAAGCGATCTTTCACTCATCTTCATAAGTCATTCGCAGTTTATTAAAGACTGCAATGATATCTAACTTGATGTAGTACTTGATCTTAGTCAGTCGATCTAGAGTTTCTCAAATGAGAAGTAACGAGTATCGATTCTTAACTGTCATGACGTTCAGACTTTGATAATTCACGCAAAATCTGAGTTCTTCGCTTGATTTTTTAACAAAGAGTATCGAAGAGATCGCGAAGAAAGAGCTGACTTGAATAAAGTCTTTGATCAAATTATTCTTCAGATATTTCTTTAGTATTCGAAGCTCATCTTGAGACATGTCATATAAAGACTGAGAACATGATAGAAAACATGATAGAAAGTTTGATAGAAAGTTTGATCACTTTGATAGAGAATTTGATAGAGAATTTGATAAAGAATTTGATAGAAAGTAGATTTGCAATCGAGTTTGAGTCAACTCGTCAAGTTGATTGAATTGAGTCGAGAGTCTGACTCAACTCGATTGAGTTGAGTTGATCTTTCTCAACTCAACTCAATTCTAAAACTCAACTTGAGTTAAGTTGAGTAACTCGAACTCGACGACAGTTCTAACTCAATCTCAATGATTCAACTCGATGCAATCAGTCTAATTTGATAGCATGTGATGAGTTTCAACTATGTCACTCAGTCTTTTGATCATGATTTACTTCAACACTTTGCTCATGATATCGAGCAAAGCAATGAATCAATACATCTTTGAATCAATATAATCACTTTTCTTTGATTTACATAATACTATTGTTTGAGTCTTTTTGAACTGCTTCGAATGATATTTGTGTATTATGCATGCATTGAATAAACTCGTCAATACTGAGATCAGTTCTGCAAAACTCGCTTGAAGCACTCTGTTTGAAATATCTGAAGTGTCTGATGCTTTGTCTGCTTTTACTCGTTTGATTATTTGCTTCACTTCATTTTCTGTGATGCGTGAATTGAATGAGACTGTCAGAGATATGAATGACTTTGCGATGTCATTGACATTCGCTTGAAAAGATGAGAAAAAGAACTTTTCTCGCAGTATTTCGATTTTTTTCTTGAATGTCGTTGTCATATGATCAAAGTTGCTTCGCTTCAATGATGAAAACTGAGAAAGCTTTTTAAATAGCTGACTTTCAATTCTAACTCATTTTGCAAAGCATCATATCGATTTAAATGCTTCGCTCAGCTCATGCATTTATGATCTGAAGTGTGTGCATTTCATTTGTTGAATGATCTTGTTTTTATGATCATTGTGCTTCAAATATTCATTTCACGCTTTTAATGTATCTTGCATTTTTCATATGATTTGCAGTCGTCTTGATTTCATTACTACTTTGAAGCAGCTTTGATTTCAAAAGTTTCTTGCTCAATTTGATGACTTTGTCAAGAAAGTAAATTTCTTGATGATCTTCTGTAGCACTCTGATAATCTTGCTATTCAAAGTATATAATGATAAATGATTGAGATCAGTTTAAATTACATGACTATGTAAATTATAAAGATTTGATTACATAAAGTTATAAAGTAATTGTTGATCATTTCAAATTGAGATGATCTTGTTCTTGTAAAATTATATAGTGAAGATGATTGCAATAGAAAAGTGAAAAGATTACTTGAAATAAAATAAAGTATTGTTTGATCTCACATGTTATAACTTCATGAAGTGCAATTTTTCTGCTACAGATTCTTTAAACAGAACTCATCTTGAAAGCAGTTCAGACATTCATTCAACGAAAATTTCAAGAAAAGTGAAACTTTTCACTCTCTTGACAGTCAAATCTCATTAGAAGCATCTTTTGCGACTCAGAATTTAAATAAGCACTTGAATGATGTATTACTTCGTCTCTGATAAATAAATTCTGTTGAAATACAAGATCATATGAAGCATTTTGATATGTAGATTGTTGAGAAATAGAAGTTTATTTAGAACGCTGAATGAATAGATAAACTAGCGAGTTTCAGTTCTATCAACTCTATGAAGATGAAGATTATCATCTTCTCTATTTTCAACAGATTCTGTTTAATGATGAAACTTTCGTTGACATGATTATCTAACATGTAGCAAATGAGAATGAAGAAGAATCATGTGTGATTATGTGATGTAATCAGACTTTTGACAAAGTTTCAAGATGACTCTCGAGACATTAAGGGTTTGAATAGATCTCACTGCGCATTTGCGTGATAAACGTCGCAATCGACTACAGAACATCAATGCTGTCGCGAGCAGTTTGAGAACAAAAAAAGCGTTCAGTCATCATCTCAGAGCTGTGAGTCTGTTGATTGACAATGTTAGTGCTGAACTCGACATGCTGAAGTGCTATATCTACTCACTGATGTTTTATTTAATGTCTGCGCTTTTGAAGAGTCTCATGTTCAAGAAAGAGTATCAGTCTATCAGGTCTGTGAAAGCACGATGAAGATATACATTCGTAAAAGTCTAGTCAGTGACACGTAGCGTCATTGTTTCTGCGTAATAAGAAGTTCGATGTCGATTTGCAAAGGTGAAGCGAAATGAGATCTTCATGTGACGGTTGGAAATTTCGAAATTCGTAATGAGGGCAGATTGAAGCGAAGGCAAGACGCGTTGTTACCAAGATTGTGTTTAACACTTTTCTCTAAATTCTTCGACTGTGTTCGTGATTTCTTGATAGTGACATCATTGACATCCAGCCAACCGTATTGTACCCCTGAGTGAGCAAGTCCTATCCGCATACAAGAACATTGCTGGCCTCACAATTGAAGAAATGCCTAGCTTTTGTCCGATAAATTTACCGCGTTCAGTGAGCACCAGTCCTGCGAAACCAAATCAAGGAAGCAGCCCACCTCATGGATCTGCCCAAGAACTTCATACTACTCGGAGAAAGAGGTCTGCCGAGTCGGCTGCTGAAGATAAAGGTTCCAACCCCTCAAGGTCGAGCGAGAGACGAAGGTCAACAAGTTCCGTGCTATAGCTGCCTCAGAACATACAATGCTAATGTTCAATTGCTTCAGGAAACTGTTAAAAACTTATCATCCAATTGACCCGGCCATCGCGACACCCCTAAAAGTGAACGTTACTACCAGCAATGCCGAAAGATTCTCACGCGGAAGTATTACCTTTCCAGATCTCAGGACGCTTCCCAAACCACAACCTCAAAAAACAGAAACCATAAGAGTACTACCAAATCGGGCCGTAAAGATATTGCCTAGTGTCGAAGAACAGTCGCGACCAAGCGAACACTTAGAGATAGTTGATCTAGAGGCATCCAGTCCTGTTGTATGTGGCAGTGATAGGAATGGTTCGCGGGAGATTGATCATACGAGCCAGACAAGGGCAAGTACAGAGTTCAGTACCGTCTTCCCTGATCTCGCGCTGCAGCAAGGGAACAATGGTTTCGTCTCGGACGAAGCTGCGCTCAAGATCCCGACCAACACTCCCGAAATGTCCATACCTCGGGGACGGTCTCAGTCCTATGGTACAACGATCATCAACTCTTCTGCCAGAATAACCACACCTCTGCCAGCAACATTTACTCCAATCAAGAACGAGTCTCGCTCCTTTCGTACCGTCAGCAGCATGCCTACACGTCGTACTCAAAACCGAAAAGGGAATGGTCTTATTCAAGACCACGCAGTACATATGCTCACTCCAAGAACGAAACGCCGCAAACTAGACGAGGACGGGATAATTCAACAGCCCCAAGAAGAATATGGACTGGACGTAATTCAAAGCACCCGTCAGCAGCTCAAGCGGATTGAGAGCTGCTTGTTGTCGCAGGAAATTTTTTGGCAAGGAAAGAGAAGAGACCGCGAGCTTCAAGCTGAGGCAAAAAGGCTTGCAGATGCAAAAAGAGAAAAGAGAACAGAAGGTAAAGAGCGTCACATACTACGGGGGGCACAGAGAGTCAACAGGAACAAGTCCCGAAGACATGGTAGCAGTGTCAATTACAATAGCGCTATAACTGTACCTGTCACAGAGGCGTTTAGACATGCTTCAAATACTGAGCATATACGACCTGAGCAGGTCCAGAATGCAGCTGGGACGCTACATTCTGCTAACGCCAAGCCCATGAGTGGGCAGGTCCAAGTAGAGGCTCGGAGTTGTACCAATTTGCGAAGCGAGAGACAACAGAGGGAACAAGCAGCGTCTGACAAACTCACTGTCGCGCATGCACTTGATCGCGATAATGGCGAAGTTTCGAAGTGCTCGTTGGTCCTGAGTACGGGAAAGGTGCCGGAAGGCCAAAATAGGAGCCAGGCAAAGGCGCAAGCGCAGGGTGTGGCAGGTTCCACATTGAAGAGGCCAATGACCACATCGAGCGCTGGATTGAGCACTGCAGATCGCGTCCGTATCCAAAAGCAACGGGATAATGGTGGACGCTCAAAGAGAGGAGCCACAGTCTCCAATACCAAAAACACAAGGTATTCATCCGGCAGGCCTTGGGTATATGCCCATTTCAAACGGGAGGTCATCATGAATCATCTTCGTCGGCCATGCGTTTGCGATCTACTGCACCCGTATTTCTTACAAGCTCGGTGGTTTGAGCCCAAGCTAGAGGCCTTCCCCGGCTGCAAAGCCGAATTCCTTGCCCACGCTGAGCAAATAGTCCATTGTGACGCTCATTCGAGGCAGCTCCGACATTTTTGCAGACTTCTTGTGGAGAAAGAAGATTCTACAAACTCGGTAGGAACACAGTTTGGGTTTCGATAGTTGTATATTGCTGACACACATACTGTAGGGCCCAAGCACGAACCTATCGAGCAACGGCGGTGCAGCGGCAGACATGGACGTTGAGGCTGCTTGTACTTTCGCCAATCGATTCCTATCTTCACATTCGCCACCTATTGGCGGTCAGTCAACAATGGGTCCGCCCAATACTCGCAATAGAAGCCAGCATGCGGCAACGACAGTAAATGCGACGTCAAGGTCAGACCTCAGGGAACAATCGATCATCCCCCCGTGGGAGTTCTACGGTCTGGGAAGCTCGCGACATCTACCCCAACGCAACCAGCCGGAACCAACGCCTCGCCCATCCTCGCCCCCTAAGGGAGTCAAAGCCGCCAACTTTGCAGATTTAGGACAAGTCGACGCCTCATTGGACGTCGAAAATGAGGCTACAGAAGATTTCGGGACCGATGACCCTGCGACTCATGAAGCTTCAGGCGCCCTTCCGGACTTCGAGGATGAAGGTGGTGAAAGTGGTTTGCTCGTGAGCTCGCCGCCAAAACTCGATAGAGTTTTGCCATTACGGGAACTCTCGGCCAATGAGAGGATTCGCAGGCACCAAAGCATGCCGGCGCGAATAAATCGTAACGTCGAGGGTCATATTGAGAGAGGATCGCTGGGAGATACAAGTGGTCTAGGATCCCTAGAAGAGGAGATTGCACGGGTACGCTTGGCGGATCGTGCGGTACCCACAGTCAGGACTGGGGTACCAGAACCGCCACGACGCAAGAGCAAGAAAAAGTGTGTAGCCGAGAGGAAGATAATCGAGCCAGGCTTGTCTAGGCATGTTCCCTTGCACCAACGGAAATCCGACGCTGAGCTTTTACAAATTGCAAGATTGATAACACCCTACCAGCGCCATCGAAGGGCTCCGTATGCCTTCAGTTACCTTGGCAGACTTTACGCCGAATATAAGCATCTGCGAGTTGCTGTCGATTACAATGACCGACTGATTCTGACGGCGCAAGAACTGAGCAGACTTTGAAGTCTGTGTCCATTTTAACATGGCTGTACTGGATATGCCCGCCAAGTGCACCATGGCACTACCGATTCGGGCACGACGGGTATGAGATCAATGGTCTTGAGTAGCCCAAAGCAACGGCGCTCGGGTCGCAGGGTAGACTGGCGGTCAATTGCCTAACCATCGGCTTGTGTCCTTTTGTCCTTTCCTCCTTCCGGCGTCTCCATCTCTTGGACCGCCCTTTCCCTTACGGTCGTCTCTGTTATTTCATTCTTTCATTAGAGGTAGTGCTATTGTGAATAGATTAGATTTCTAGGACTATGCTTTGTACATAGATGTTCCAACGCGGGGTGACCATAGCCTTTTGGCAATACAAATAGATTTTCCCTCGAAACGAAGGCTACGGTCCCCAGAATTGATATTGTGCCTTAGGCGCCACTATTTTCTTGCGTCAACCTCCAGTATGACGCTACGGTTTGGCCATTTCCAGGCCGGGGCCATTGATTTACACTGGTCCAGAAGGCTTGATATGCAATACTTGAGCCACGAAGTGCTTTTCATAGACAGGTAATAGGAGTAAAGCGGCGTTCGAAGCAGCATTCGCTTGCTTGAGCTGAAATGTTTGCGCAGCATCTGTAGCCTTAAATGCTAGCAATTTTTGAGGCTTTGAAACATCGTGCCACGATCTTTCGCAGTCGAATATTTATAGACACAAATTGTGTACGATTCGTAACCTCCTCTCGCCCTGGCGACCGTTGTTCTTGCACAGGAAACGGAGATATGAATTCACATCGGGAATGTGTTTAGGAGTAGGAGATGGAAATTGCATCACTCTTTGAGCAGAATAAACACGAACGAGAAGGGACAAGGAGGGGCGACTAGGACTAAACAATGCAAAGTAGACAAGGCGATGCAATACTTATAATTCGTCGTCCCATAGACATCATCCCCTTTTCCACACAGAAACCGAACAAGCGACTGAGTCTTGGAGCCTCGTCTCATGCAGTTGTGGATCCATCGTATATGTTCCCCTCCTCAACACGCAACCACTGAACCCCTTTCCATCCCATGCACGACCCCTCTCACTTCATATTGGCCCCTCCACTCTCCATTCCACTGCTGACTGTGGGTCCACTGACTCCTTTCTTCGGGCTGGGTTGCTCCCGCTTTGACACCATTCATTGTGTTTCCCGAGTCTGACGTTACTGGCCTTTCTCCCGGTGTGGAGCTCATAGTGTGACCTGGTGCGGATGGACTCCTAAACCATGCTCTGCGATGCAAGTAAAGATGTCAGTTTTGATGTTGCTAGGTAATTAGCAACCGAGGATGTAGACATACTTTGCGCGTTCTGCTTAAGGACTTCTCGCTGGCTTTTGGAGTGAGGCATTGTCAAGAAATTTCGGCAGCGGAGTATAAAGAAAGCTTGTGTTGATGGTTTATGCCTGCCAAATGTCTCGAGGGTTTTCCGGATGTAGTCATGATGTTCCCGACGATCCACGTGCAGCTTAAAGGGAACTCACTACCTATGGTCAACCACTGGCTATTCGGTCTTCCGTCTAATCTTTTGATAGAATCCCGTAGCTGAAGCATTGGACCGCGATGCGATCCTTGATGTACCGTTATGACCCCGCCGCTGCCATTAAGAAGCGCTGCGCGCGGTTCTCGAAAGGCCAATGAACGGACGGTGCGAGGCGCGCTGCTTGTTCATTGCCTGTTCCAATATCGCAGGTGTGGTGCTGTTTTGCTGGAATGACGCGGGCCAGATCGTAGACATGGTCAACGTGTACGAGGTTCTAGCGTTCCAGCCATGCACCGAGTGATAGTGATCGTATCTGGAGACTGTTTCCTACCTACGGAGATACTACGTAGTAGTGTTGAGATTGCCAAGATAATCGTGGGAAGTTATTTGGCAGCGTTTGTTACCCCTATTTCATATTCTAGTGCCTGTGCCAGATGAGGGTCCACCCTCTGCAAATTTTGCCCTGCAACCAACCAATTCGCTGGAGAAGCCTAACCACCACCCCACAAACCAAACAGTCATATATATAAATCTTCATTCCATTTAGTCATGACTAAACTACAGTCAGCAAACAAACGCAGGTAATCGGCGAAGATGCGAAGCCTTCCAGAGCAGGAAACTCGAGGAGTTTGACTTTTTTGAAAAGTAGTATATTTGGTGATCGTGGATTATATAGAGTATATATTTTATTAAGTCTACACTTACTCGAAAGTACCTGCCATACCAGCAAAAATAGTAGGCGTACGAAGTATTGAAAAGGAAACAAATCAATCCGTATCTATATTTACTGTTATGCCCGCATGCCTGAAGTGACCGGCTGCAATATGACCTTTGCTACAAGCTTCTACCGCCATGTGCAAATAGGCTTCAAAACTCATGTCTTCAGCCAGCTTGTAATGTCTTTTGAGCCAGGCCTTAAGCACTGAACAGAACTCTTCAATGGGGTTGAAGTCAGGGGAGTAGGGTGGCAGATATTGTAAGACCACACCGGCCTGACGGCATAGATCTTTGACTTCCTACTGATAGTTAGCGAGGCTCAGCTCGACGTCGACGTCACTCACCTGAGTGTGATGCACAGAAGCGTTGTCGAGAATCAACACCGATTTAGGCCCTGGAAAGCGACTGCATCTCGGAAGCACCTCGTTGGCCAGAAACCATTCAAAGCAAGCTTCAGAAATCTCTCCCTGATGTATATGTCTGGCCAGAATGCCGTCAGAGCAGTAGGCCGGTAGAATGCTCCATCTTTCGCTTCGTTTGACTCGTGACGATATGTCATAGGGAGCCCAGCCACGTTTACGATGCATCGTATGATCGTTGGCTGCACTCTCATCCAGAAACACGAGCATTTCGTGAGTGAACTGACTGACGTCGAGAAAGTATAAATTCCGACACTCCTGCGAGCGTATCAAGGCCTCCCGTTGAAGACATTTTCGATTAATTTTCATGACCTTTAGAGCGTTGGATAGAGTGGAAAGAGCGACGATGATGCTCCAGTCGTCGAAGAGGTAGTATAGCATCTCATCCTGATATGCCCATGGCTGACCTTCTAGGAAATGCCGAAGACCAATCCTGGCAGCAGGATGAATCAAGGGCGTCGGCCCCAGGGCACTCATTTTATTAGGAGGTGAGTGCTGACCCCATGTTTTTAATCTACCTCTGATCTTTCTGACAACTCTAGCACTGACCCCTTCCACGTCGGCAATGACCTTAGGCGACAGTCCCTGCTGTAGATGCACTGCTATCCGATCCTTGTGGGTGGAGGCAAGAGGGGGAGGCATAGAGCTCTGGAATCGCGCTGGAATTGATCCTGCAACACGTTAGATTTACATGAAGGGGCCACCTTTGTATAACCTCATATTACATACCAAATGGAAGGAATTAAAGGTCTGTGAGGTGGTGGTTAGGCTTCTCCAGCGAATTGGTTGGTTGCAGGGCAAAATTTGCAGAGGGTGGACCCCCTCGGTTTTGGAAATTCTAAAATCTGGCACAGGCACTATGAAATAGGGGTACTCGTACCAGCAGGCGCTAATAACATGCCGAGGCTACTTAGTTTACTCGACTTTTAGGTTTACAGATAAGATATAACTGATAACATATACGAAGTACGAAGAATAGAATATATGACCTTTCTGATAATATTATAATGAGAAATCTCTATTCAATAATTACATTATTCTAAATTAGCAATAATGTAAACTTTGTACCTTCAATAAGGCGACAATAAATCATAAAATGATTTTCCTCTTTAATAAAATAAAAATACATATAATCGTGACCATCACTATGCGACGCAAGGCTCTCTAGACTCTAGTTTATATTAATTAAATAATTAATCATTATTATTAATTTATTATACGAAAATTACAAAAAATCTTTGTACAAATAAAATATACAATATACAATATAGAGTATAGAGTATAGACAGACCTTGTTATTTATATAAAGAATAAAATAATAAAGCTAGTATTTGAATACTTTATAATTAATTAATTATGTAATTTAAGTCTTTGTTTCAATCTTTTAACTCTTTTCTTTATCTTTAATTCTTTTTTTCATCATGGATCTTTTCTTGAATTCTAGTAAAAGATACTTGAAATTAAATCACAATGAAATGTAAGTGATTAATAAAAATGAAAGGTTATTTAATACTTAGTTTCCATGAATTAGGGATTAATCTGCAGAGAATGAGCAAGCCATTCAGAGCATCATCATCATCTTCTGCGCGGTCGACATCTTCGAAAGATTCGGTCAAGACCTTCTCGACGCAAGGACACCACAAGGAGGCGCGGTCTGGGAGAGTGGCCGCCGTAAGTGATTCGTGATCATTGCCTTCAAAAGTTATTGCGACCGGCAAAACTGAGGCGAACTTCAGATTCTCATTCCAGAGCCTCTCAGATACGTCCCAAATTCTTCCTCTCCGCCAAAGATACAAGATTCTGCCAGAGATGCATCTCCTCCCGCTTCAAAGCTTTATAAGGTTGTAATCAATCGTCATAACCTTCAAAATGGGCAAATTATGTTTGTTTTGGGCACCCGATTTGGTGGTATCGTGACGCGAGACTCACGGGAGGTTTCGCTGGACGAAATTGGCCAATTTGTCACTCATCAGGAGCTTCAGCGCTATGAAAATGAGCGTTTTAGGATAGAGCTTGAGGCGCAAAACGCAAAGAAGCGTTTAGGGAGGCCATCGCAATCCTCATATCTGTTCGCTGGTGACTTCAAGGCTTCATCAAGCCGCTCGCCTGAGCGCAATTCAGCATCATGGAAGAAGTCTCGCGGGAGACCAAGAAAAACAATGTTCTGTATCAGTTCTTCTGATAACGAACCTATCAAGCCAAAAGATGACCGGCCTAAGAAGATGCTAACCTTCTCTAAAGAGCTGTCAATTGATGAACTTGATCAACCAGTAACATCCGCTAAGGAACAGAGTCGGCCCATATCTAACACAATCACGGTTCAGATTCCCTTGAAAACTAAAATCCAGGTGGACGCGATACGCTCCAACATGCCATCTGCAATAGCACCCCCCACCAATGGCCACAGACGCCCTCCACCCTCACGTTCTTACGCTCCTGAACAAGACACTATCAAAGAAGCCATACAAACAGTCTCCAAGTGGAATCCTGATCTCACTCACAGCAACCCTACCTTACCTCCGATGTCACAACCATTGATCTTTGGTCCAAAACCGCTCCACAGGACCATAGCTCCAGACGTGTATTCTTCTCCAAGAAAACAAATTTCACTTTCAACAAAGGTCGCTGTCGGCTCATCTCAGCCGTCCATCATTAGCTCCGATTCCAGTAGTCTTAAGAGCTACGAATCCTGCTACGCTCCAAGCAAGCCTGACTTGCAGAGGTCTGAGAAGCAAACAGGTCAAGACATCCATAGGCAGAACATTCGCATACTCGAGAACAAGCCTGCAGAACATCATACATTATCTAACCCGCTAGAAGGTGGATCTCCCAATACAGACGTTGCAATTCCCACCGAAAACTTCGCCGAAGATTCGGATGACGAGCCTCTCAATCAAAACCTAGAGCCTCAATACGAAGATTTCTGTAAAGAAGTTTCAGAAGATGAAGTATCTCTCCTGCAACAGTTCCAGGCCTCAGTCCCTCCGTCTCGCAAGCTCTCGACCCCAAGTGCGCCAACACCTAGCCTTAGTCATCGCCCGGCCCCCTGGTTCCGGAAACATGATCCAGTTCAGATGTTAGAAAAACATGATCCACTTCAGATGTTAGGAAAACCATCATATCAAAACTACGATCAAGAAGATGTACGAACGAACAACGAAGATGATGCAGTTGCACTCCTACAGCAATTTCGGGCACCTATTCCTCTACCTTCAGCTTATACCAAAGTGTCTGCGCCAGCCCAGCTCCCTAGCCACAGCCACCGCTCCACGCCCTCGCCAAGGAAAACCCCAATTCTCCAGATATCGCCTCAGTGTCGGCGAAATGTAAGTATGACACCGCACTATCCGTCTCGCAGACCATTTGCCAGGACCCTTGGGCGGAAGGACAGGTGGGACAAAGGAAGCGGAAGGAAGCGAAAACGTGTAGGAAAGGTGGTGGTGAGTGAAAGGGGACGTGAGGAAAGCATGGAGTTATGAGCCATGGGAGAGATTGAGAGTTTCGATTTTCTTTACGTATTTCATGGGTGACGGAATATGGTTTACAATATCCTTTTTTTTTTTTTAGCTTGAGGGCTACCTCTGGATGAAGGTGGGCCATTTAGCTTTCGGGCAGAGGGCGAATATCTGTGTGGAAGGAGATAATGGCTTGGTCCATTTCACGACTTGGCGAGGTTTTTCCGTTGATACCTCGTTCAGATTACTTATAGTTGACTTAGGTATGATTTTTCCTGCTCGCACCAGTGAAAACAACATGCTAGTGAGACTTAGGCTTACAGCTTTCTTGAAACTGACCATTGAGACGGTCACAAAAATTTATCTATACATGGTGCCTCGGTTTGTGTCTTACGTGTTGGGACATGAGGAGCTAGTATTCAGGAAACGTCGGGTCAACCTCCTTCCTCCAAGCATGTAGGCCCCCTTTGATATCCCCTTTGACCATATGTGGCGCAGTCCACTCTCGAAATCTCTGTACTGCAAACTGCGAATCGTTCCCGAATCGACAGATGCAGTATATCGGCCGGGTCAGATTTTTTCCGCAACATTGTTCTAGCACGTCGGAAAAACTGTCGCGAGCCTTGGTAAGAGCGCTTCCTTCCACTGCGGCAACTATATCTGAAAACGGTATATTAACGCTGTCCTGTACATGGCAGATGTTGAATTGGACTTCTTCTCTCACGTCTATCAATAGAGGTTCGTCGCCAGATTCTTCTCGGGCCTTGCTATATTTCTTCGCGGATATACGATCGCGATTGTCGAGTATTTGCACTGGGGCCCTCACTCCGCAAAACGTCGCGTAATCCAAGGAGCCGAAGGTCAAGGACTCACGTGTGATTGACGCATTTTTTGAGCAAGAAGGACAATGCGCTCGCTTCCCACGTAATCTTACGCTTCGAAAGGGTGGGTTACCGAATGCGGAGTACAGTAGGAGCGACTGCTTTTCCTGGTTAGGAGGCTCTGGCTTCGCCGTTCTCATTGCAGCCATGTCAGCAGGCTTGACATTGGCGACGACAATCTTCACTGCCTCCACAGCCATCAAAACTCCCATCACGCCTACCACAGGTCCCAATATACCTCCCTCGCCACAGCTCAAAACACTCTCAGAGGGAGGCGGCGTGGGAAACACGCATCGGTAGCAGAAACCACTCTTGCCTTCTCCCTGTCCTACAGGCGGGCTGTTAAGAACCATGAGTTGGCCCTCCGTTCTAAGGGCAGAAGCTGACACCAGGGGTTTACCCGCTACCACTGCTGCATCTGAAATAAGGTAGCGGGACGAAGGTCGATCTGTGCAGTCGAGGATAAGGTCGTATTTGTCAAATATGTCTAGGGCGGTCGAGCATGTCAGATGAGCAGGATAGGGTATGTAGTGGACCTTCGGGTTTAGTCTGGTTAGTTAGATAGAATGAGCGCCTTGAATCGGAGGTACATACCGCCTAAGATGTTCAATAGCACTGTCCACCTTCAGCAGGCCTACCCTGTCCGTAGTATGCAGGATCTGACGATGCAAGTTTGAAACCTCAACCGTGTCGCCGTCAACGAGACCTAAGGTACCGATACCGGCACCGGCAAGGTAGGCAGCAGCAGGACACCCAAGGCCACCAACGCCGACAATTAAAACGGATGCACTCATGAGATTGAGCTGGCCTGCAGGTGGATATGAGTATGTAGTACCTATGCGGCACTTGATACAATTGCCCGACCTTGCAGTCCAATATCACGCATGATCATTTGCCTTCCATATCTCTGGTATTCTTCAGATTCAAGAGGCCAAGTCCATTCGCCGACGAAAACACCTGGGTCGTTCGGGACCTCAGCTGCTTTGGTTTCAAGTAGCTGCCTTTTGAGGTCCGCTAGCTCGGACTCCAGGGTATTAATTCGATGCCGCAAGGACGGAACTTTGTCGTTGTTACTCGACATCATGCTATCTACTTGATGGTCATCGCAGTAAGGGTGTATGTGCTAAAGTCTTCAATGATGAGTCGGGGACTGTGAAGGTAGGCGATAGGGCTGGCAACTTTAGGTAGATACACAGGGCTGGTCTAGCTCATCCCACTAAAATTCAAGGGTCATCATGATTGTATTCTGCTGTTCCGGTACACTTGCAACGACTCAAGGTATATCTGGACAGATATGGTAAGCTGCATTGCTATCCAATCGGTTTGCTTCTAACGTATGTAGGCTCCTACTACTGGCAAGCGGCTCTCCGTCGGTTCCTGTGTTTCCAATTCCAGCTCCACCGTCGTCAAAACGCTTCGAAGGGAGCACAAGGGAGATGGATTTTTCAGCAATACAAAGAAGGACAAGCGTACAATCAAACACTCGGCCCTCATTTCACGCATCGAAAAGTCAAAAGCGCCGTCCAACAAGAGGAGACGCCCATCGAAGAAGCTGGTTACCACCCTCCAATCTTTGGCTGATGCATTACCTGACACAACCAACGGTTCAGGTGGCGTTACCGTGGTAGGCGATGTAAAAATCAAGCATAAGAGCTTGAAAAGCCGACCTGGGGCCATGAAAAAGAAGGAGATATTGATCAATATGGAGAAAGAGAGATTCAATAAGAATTTAGCACAAATGGCAGCGTTACCGGCAGGCGGCCATACTATTACTAATGATAATGGAGTGGCGAAGGGTACAAGCAGTAGTAGTAATAGATGGGCGGCGTTGAGAGAATTCATTCAGCAAACCACAGAGCAGAGACTTGGCGCCAACCTAGGCGCCAACCTAGCGACTACAAACACTTGATCAATGTGTTGCATTTATCTTTCTATGAAAAACTTGAAATACTCCTGGTTTTGGTAAAGCAAGTTCTGGTCGTGTATTCTGTTTCAACCACAATTGCCGACTAGGGGCTAGACTTGCGATGTTGCTGACCGCTCAGCCATGTAGATCGGACATATGACGCTGAAAACCTCGCAGAACTTACCACAGGTGCGCCTTGTAAGAGTCTAGGCACCTGGAACCTAAGAAGTCTTGGTTTCCGGATTATGGTGGCGGATTAGCCAATGGCGAGTCAAAACTTCTTGCCGTCCGTATCTAAGATTGTTTTAGATTTGTATTTGACTTCGCCTGGGGCTTTGGAACTTTCGCATCCTATCTCTATCAGCATGGATCCAAGGAAGTTGGTTAGTGAATATAAGATCCAGCGTCACACCAGATCAAAGCCTTGATCCTAAGGCGCCCAATAATCAGATAGGCCAACTTTTATAGTAAAGTGGAACCCTTGTTCAGCCACACACCTCTACATCTCGTCCTTGGTTTATCTCTCATCTCTGTGGCTACACGTTCTTTGCTCAAGGAACTGAATTTATGCATGATGTTGGAGGCAAAGTAAGCCTCTATCTGCAGTGTATGCTTCTAAGTACTGACATCTATGACAGGTTACCGGAAGGCCAACTGGGGCTTGGTGAATACCCTACCCCCTTTCCTGTTTGGCCAAGCTATTCTCCGTCATCATTGCTCTGTAAATTTCAGGCAACGGTGATCTTGTCTAACGAAGGCACGAAACCCGGAAAGGTAGGTATCTCTCAAATCCAATATCTAGAATGCATATCCTCAATTTTCACACCGCATTTCCCAGTCTGGTGAGTGGCAACAACACCGTTTACCACAGTATAGAGAGCTCTAGTCATCATGGTGGTCTCTTCTATCGTTGGGAAGGTGCATTGACGTCTTGAGGTCACTTCGTTTCCGACATGGCATGAAATGGGCATATGACAGGCCGAGGTTTGCTCCCCATTGGTGCGATTGAAGTATTTCTTTGAAAACGTTTGTATCCGCTAACAGCGGTGGCCATGAAAATCCCCTTCGCTCTCATGCCCTCCACGAGCGAGTGAAACTCACTTAATGGGAAAGTCGAGACACCTTCATTTCTGATGTGTTCTTTACTATCCCTTTCCAAAAATAAAAGTATTAATGCGATCCTTTGATTTGTCCGTTGCGTTTGCTCAAATAATTTTCCCTTTCCGTCCTTACTAGCTCCTGGTTTCTAGACACACAGTACCTTACTTTGCGCCTGCATACATTTGCAGCGATAGTCCTCTATTCTCAAACATTTTGCCACACCTTGGGATTATGCCGTAATCGTTTACTTTTTTCAGACCTGGTGTCGGCAGAAGAATAGGAAAACGAGATAAAAAACGGTTATGCTGACCACAATCGGAATCGACTATGCTTGCGGCCACTTACACACTCATCATCTATCCAAAGCTTACTGGTCTCTTCCGGTCGTCCCTTTCCTCCCTCCCGTTAAGGATCAAGAGGAAGGAAAAGATTGATGGTACCATTCGCCTGCGAAATCAGTATTGCGATGATTATGCAGCAGGGCTTACAGTTAATGGGATTTAGGACCAGGAGCTTGAAGAGGGAACTAGAGCAGGAAATCAACAGGGTTAGCGCGATGGGCAGGAACAATAGGCAAGCGATCTCTGCTCCTTGAGGTGACTTCGACATATGACTAGCCCCGATAGTACACCACCAGCCTTGAAAGCTGATGAAGGGGATTTGTTGGTTTCAAAGGTTTCAGAGATTATACAGGCAAAAATCCCGTTATGAATATTGCTGTGAGTTAATTGAAGCTTATTGTACTTTCACCTTTTAGGCACGCGAGAATATAGACTCAATGGTCTAGTTCTTTAAAGATGAATGGTTGAGGGAAACAAACAATGCCGTTGTCGATGGGTGGACATACTTACAATCGAGACAATAAATGCCAAGCTTCCACATGAAAGATCTCTCTATATATCTTCCTCTGTCGTACTTCTTCTCTGCTTCGCTAACGTTTTTCCATCCTCAGCTTCAAAATAGAGACTCGATTTCCTATTGTACACACTTCAGCCATTCGCAGGAAACGCAGATCACCATCATCATGTCTTCATGGCCCATGGCAGGCTCCGAATTCGTTGAAGGGCTTTACACCCTCTCTTCGCGGCAATTGCCTCAATACGAACGAGAATGTAATCTTTGCCAGATACAGTACGATTCAAGTGCAGGAGGCAGAGAAGTTCCAATCCGGCTGCCATGCGGTCACAGTTTTGGAGACGCATGTATCTATAATTACATGTCCGAAGATTATGGCAATAACAATAGATGTCCAACGTGCGGAGCTGTCGCATACAGAAAACTATATCGCTATCTCAAGCTTTGCGACCTGATTAAAAGCGAAGAGTACCAAGAGTATCAAGAGCATGAGAATGGACACGAAGGCACAGATGAGCAAGATGAGCATGCACACTCGCCTACGGAGAGCGAGGTCAACGACGCATTGGAGCATGAGTTGAGACTCGCGCGGGAGTACGATGAGAGCCAGCGCGGGGAAATTGCTGCAAACCGTCGTATTGGCTCCCTCTCTGATCATGCCACATATCAGAAACTTCTGGCTGACGGGGCAGATCTACCACCTCTCGCTGCAACAGACCTACTTCTCAATCGTGCACAGGATCGCGCCCTCTTCGAAGAATTTCAGCGGAGGGGAGCATTCGCCAGAAGTGGAGCAAGTACGCAACAGTATGAGAACCATTCGGATTACGAGATTTACGAGAAATTTCGAGATAGAGGTTTGGGATGGAGCCCCGAGCATGAGAAATGGGTTTGCAATTAGTCTATCAGTCGGTTTTGACGGTGAGTAATCATTATCTATCCTATGGTGTATCCCATGCAATAACGCAGTTGCGCAACAGCAAATCAATCTAATTTCATATATTCTAATATGCAGTACGAACCAATCTCTTCAGTATGATGCCTCTTCTTGCTTTCTTACCAAATTAGGCTAATTTAGTATTGTTACGGTCTACTTATTACGCTGATGCTGCTAAGGTACAAGTTCTTGCCTTCGATCTTGAAATTTCCTAAGACGCTTGAGAAATGGTGCTAGAAAACCATGTGAAAACAACACATCAACAACCAAACCTGTGACCATGTACACACATCGCAAGCTTTGTCGGCGCATCAGGAAGGACAACTAAACAGCTGCCAATTTGCAGAGCAGAAATTGCATTATGCCCAACAAAGATATTGTGGCTACACCCCTTTGTGCAGCAGGAGCAATTCCAGCAGTTATCGCTTTGTACTACCAGAAAGGCTTTATAATTCTACCTCTTTGTTGGGCCAATTGTTGGAATCTGAACTTCTTTGTCGAAGTGATCGGAATCCAGCCCAGCTTACGTCTTCTAGGTATTTCTAATAACATTCGGTCTTCTTATCCCTTTCCCTTAGATCTTCAATTCGTCGCAACTACACTTTATCGCTCGCATTTGATATTATACACCAGCCCACACAGCCCACACAGATACCACATCTATATTATTGTCATAGAACCCATCAGGCATGGGTTTCTTCAAGTCTTTCTCTAATGCTATGCGCAAAACCGAGCGCGATATGTATTCAGACACCAGCGCCCTTATCACCTGCGAATCCGATGATTGCCCTATTCGAGGACCTCACAAACCAGGGCCCTACTACCACAATGGAAAGTCTTTAGATACGGAACATGAGACATGGGGAGAATCTAACCCCCCACCGTTCATTTGGAGAGCTCTTGAGAGATACACGAAGGGTCGTGCGACCCCTGCAGAGATTCATGCCGTTGTTACATTTCAAGAGCTTCACTCGCACGAGTGGCTAATGGGGTAATGGTAAAATAATAACGTTATAGGCGAAGAAGACAAGATGTATTGTTCTATACTATATGATATTACTTCCATGAACTCAATGTCTCATTTTTTGAGAGCTGTGCTGTGCTGGTTTCGCGGTATGGTACTTGTTGACAAAAGTATAGACGCGTAGAGGTTGAGACGCAAGTTTGCTCCTCGTAATATCTTATCAATTCTACACCTGGCTTTACACTACTAAGCTAATGCTCTATCAGCTACCTTCTATGTCTGCGAGGACGGCGACATAAACATATTGTCTGATAGTAAGTTATTGTCCAAAGCCATTCGATCATTGTTCCATTGCGAAACAAAGCATAAATTTGCTGATGAAGCTTTGATCCTCATCTTTCTACTCATTACAAAGCCGTAATACCAAAGACTGCCGGACACAACCTTCGAAACACAACCTTCGACATCACGAGACTAGTCTTCCGTAAGCCAGCCCCATCATCTGCGCTCTACGACCGACACATCTATTATGTGTCAACTCTGGAGCATCAATTATTCGTGTGGCCATAATGCCCGGTGGGAGTTTGAATACTGCTGCAACGTGTACGATGGCAAGCCATGCACCGGACAGGAACAATTGGCCCCAGAAGAGATCGAAGTGATCTGCGTAGTCTGCGCGACTGAACTTCGAGCGGAGGCTGAGAGAAGGGTCAAAGAGCAGGAAAGGGTTGAAGACCACGAAGGGACCAAAGATCGGGATTAGAACAGATGTGCCCTGCACACATAGCTAAGACAATTCTCCTCTCTGTTTCTTCACTTCTCTTGGCACGAAAACTTTCCACTGTGTAGAGTCGGCTTTGCTTGACTAATAAATAGTAGGACACCTCTTCCGGCTCAGAGCTAAATTTTGAGAGTCGAAAGAAACACATCAATCCATAAGCCGCGATTCAATAAATAAGACTCTTTAATACCTTGCAAGTATATAGTAGCTCATAAGCAGTCTTGGATGTTTGGTAAAGATCAGGTTTCATTGTCCGAACTTTAAACAACCTCATTATCGAGGTACAACCCTCAAAGTAAACATCTGTCGTACATATATGCTTCGCACCTTATCTCCCTATAATCATTCACTTTCCATCTCCAGAATTCCTCAAACATGGCAACCCCCACAACTGGCCCACAATATATGACCAGTCTGCCTACGATCAATACGACAGAGTTACCCGAAAGCCTGTACGATCAAGAATGTGCCATATGTTTGACGGCGTTCGAAGAAGGCATCCAGGACGCGGTGCAACTTCCATGTCGGCACGCCTTCAACCGGGTATGTCTCGCTGCATGGTTGTCTGAGAAGTCAGGCAAGAACACATGTCCAACCTGCCGCCACGTTTTGTTTGAGAAGCCTGATGACACAGTCGTTCTGAACATCTACAATGGTATTCACGAACGCATTGAATTCAGTCGCCGACTAAGTGATCCAATACCGACGCACTTTTGGCGAGAGGCGTTTTCCGAATTAACATCACTCAGTTGGTTCTGCCTTGGTGGACCGCTTTGCGACGATGATTCCCACAGTGAGCACGAGGAATGATCAGGGTTCAAGTCGTTGTGCATTTCCAAAGCTTTCCCGGACTCAGTGGCCAGTACACGCTTTGTGTATTTAGGACGGTGATTTGGATCTAGACAAGTATAAACAAGTGATGGAAATTCAGATTCATTATGCTAATTCAAATGCTGCTTTGTCTGATAGATATTATAAAATTAGTGCAGGTTCGGGAATCCCTTTCTTCTATATTCCATTGTTAACATCCCGATAGGTTTTTCGGAAATCGCATGTTTTCTCTTCCCTCATAAGTCATAAGTGTTCAGTCGCTATTACATCCAACTGCTTACAAAATCTATGAGAAGAAACAATGGCAGGTCTACAATCATCTACCTTAGGAACTACATCACACCATGAACGCAAGCAAACCACTGCTATACCTCTACCCATTGAAATACGCCTCAAGATTTACGCGTACCTTCTAAAATCTCGCAGGGTCCTCCGTAAAAAAGCGGAGCTTCGCACTGTCAAGTGTCTCCTCTTTACTCCCAGTACCGAGCTTCCAGATTCGGAGAGCATCCTCCACGATACTGCCATCCTTGGTACTTCGCGGACCACTTACACAGAAGCAGTCCAGATCTTCTACAATGAAAACTGTTTCCACCATAGTATACCTTCCGCCGGGGCGCCATCCAGCGCTCCATTTCATTTACATCTTCCCATGATGAGACACATCCGCGTCGAATATAATCTCAATACGGACCTAGGACCTCCACACACAGAGCCGCGTCATACCAATTCCCAAATCGACCGCGCCATCTCCCTTCAGCTAAAGGCAATCGCTGCTCATAGTCCCCTCATACGCACCTTTGGACTCAAGCTCATATCCGGTCCTATCAATGGTAGTGACCGACTTAAAGATGCTTTGACGGGAGTCACCCTCACAGGGCCGGCACTGGGCGACCTCGCTGCCAAAGTCCATGATCATCTAAGTATAAGCTCGATTGCTAACAAGTTCTGGGCAGACGAAGAGGGGACTGAGGCATTTCACGATATCCGTCTTGCGGTGGCTGCGGACGACTGCTGGGAAACTCAGGGCTTCCTGTTACCAGAGACTTTACCGAGGCGAGTTACCGAAACTTCTGGTGAAGTATGGCTTTGCAATATCGGGGAGCTCCGAAGAAGGGGTTGAAAGTATGCAATCTTTAAGAGGCGTTCAGCGATGTTTTGGAGTCCATTACTTCTCCTTATCTATAAATAACTCGAAATTAATTACTCTTCCAATACCTGCTAATCTGCTTACTATAACTTTTCCCGATTATACAAAACACAGCTTTAGCTGTGTTCATCTCGACAAGTCAGGAGATTGTATACCATGGTGAAGGCTGAGATCGAGTAGATAGAATGACAGATCTCTCATCACAGTGAATGAATCCTATTACCTAAGCCTATAAATTCCAAGCACATTCTTTTTGTTATAATTCCATCATGTTGTCTTCCTCAAATAGTCACTTCGATTAGTCTCATCAAAGCAGAGTAGTTTTTCGACTAACCTCTTTATCTGAAACAACTCGACAGAAACTAGGAGGAAACAAGGGAGAAAAAGAACGTTCAAGCGAGTCCATATCAAACATGTTAACATCTGACTGAGGGTAGGTAGAGGGGGATGTGAGAACTAATCTGGTCTTGGAAGAGTTATTAATCGCTGAAATAAGAAGATTCGGAGAGAAGATATCGCAGTCAGGAAGAACAAAAATCAGGTAAAGAACAGCAAACTAACAGTAAGAATTCGAACGGTACCCCAGATGTCTATATTTTTCTCCTACCAGGAAAATTCATCTTTCCGCCATTTCTGATTATACCCCTCGGCGTGACATTCGGTGAACCTCAACACTATGTCCTTCTCCTCCTCACTCGCCTTCCCCTTTTTCTGCTTCTCGTACACCGCCCAGATCTCAGGCGGTGGGTTACAAATCCCCCAAACATGGCCCCTTCCCGAAGGGACGCCGTCGTGTTGGTAAACCCCCTCGCAATGTGGGAAATCTATTGGGCAAGTTGGGCGTTTGCACATTGTGGCAGGGTGAAGGGCAGAGTAGATTAGAGACTGTGGGACGAAAGATGGGGGGAGGGCCTCCTGATACATGTTCTCAGTAAGGCCAGGGAAGTAGACAGAGTCCCGGCTGTTGGAACTGGAAGGCGGGGATGCAACTGCCCTTCTGGGTGGGGATGATGTTTTCCTAGGCGGGGTGGGGTGAGGTGGGGATCTTCCGCGGATGAGAGAGGCGCCCGGGGCTGTTTCTGTTGAGAAATCAGGAGGGAGAGACGACTGGTAATCAAACCCGGTGAGCCCATACCAGTAGACTGACTGTCGATTTCCAGCCTGTGTAGGTGGAGACCGGTTTCTCCTGGGTGGTGGTGGGATTTTTCGGGGTGGCGAAGGAGCTTTTCTTTGTGAAGCTGGAGCTTGCTGTGGGAGAGGGCGGTATTGGGTCGGCTGTGGTGGTATTGGACCACCGCGTGGGGGAGGTCGGTATATCGGTTGAGGGGCTGAGGGCCGACCCAGGTCTACCGGCCGTCGACCTTCTACCGGATATCGAACCTCTGGTCTCTGAGTTGAGGGTCGTGGGCGCCGTGCTTTTTCTGGTTTCCTTCTAGGCTTACTGCTGGAGGAACCCATTGTGATACCAAGTTAGTACTAGGAAGTGATGTGATGTTAAATGGCAATCTTGTGAACGCGAGTGATTGGTCGTAGGTGAGTGGCTGTCTGTCAGTGGTCAACGCTGACTGTTTAGGTATCGGAGTAATCTGGGAATCTTTGGAAAAATAGATAGAGAGTTGTGACTTGCATTATAACAGGGAGTGGTTCGCTGAATCGAGCTTGAAATGGCGTAGACTGAAATGCGAAAACAATAGGGCTTGTGTGAGAATAAAGAATGTCCCAAGGAGCACAATGGCAAAAGAGGAGACATAATGATTGGAAGTACAGGCTGCGATTGCATAAAAACCACACAAAGGAGCACAATAGTTAATGAGCGAAAAGGTGCATCACACAAATGCGATTCCCGGCAGAACGATCCAAACCCTGTCCCTGCAATATGGATTCAGAAACAATGTTATTGTTCGTTCAAACTTCAAGTCGGATACACGTTACTCTATAAAGAAGCTTATTATAGAGATACGGAAATCATCACAATGGAGTTAGTCAAACAAGGACCATCTTAGAAGAAAGAATCATCACAATGGAGCGAGTCAAACAAAGACCATCTTGAGAGAAAGAGAGACTTATCTTGTTTGTAGGCTAGTTCACGATGATATAAGAACTCATCGTCCCTCGTCCCAACGCTCGTTATATCTTCGTTCTCGACTAAAATTTTACCATCGACGACCTTTCGATCTCGAACAATCACATTTTGCCTCTCAACATGGATTCGCCCTATTCACATTCAGTCTTCTCCTTCAAGGCACCATGGTCATATAATTCCTACGAAAGATTTGGCGAGCCTTCTTATCCTGATCCATCCCCCTTAACCATTTGTAAAAACAGACTAATGGTTAAAGGTCTTCCTCCGTCAGCAAACGTGATGGAGCTAGAGGCTACCTTCGCACGATTTGGCCCAATAGTTCGCATTCGTATCCTGCACCATGAGGCTACTGAGCAACCGAAGGGTTCGGCAATCGTCCAGTACCCGTACGAGTCGGAGGATGTGGAAAAAGCAACGGTCAGCAGCCTTCAGTACGGAGATTATCCCCTTGAAGTCGGTTTTCTAAACCCGTCAACAGACCTAAGAACCAGCTCAACGTTCAGGGTCAACCATATCCCAGGATTCAAGGAACATGATCTCAGGCGACTCTTCGCGTTGCATGGCCCAATAGTTGGTGTGTACGTTCCTAAAGGCAAAAGCCGAGAGCTCTACCGATCGTACGTCACATTCAAGGATAAAGACGACGCAGAGATAGCATTTGCCAATATGAATGGCAAAAAGTGTGGAAGTGTGGTGCTTGAGTTGGAGTGGGCAAATTTTGCTGACTTCTGATATTTGCAGTACTGCAGACTCATAGCCTGAATTAGTAACGCCGATTAAGTCTTTCATGAATATACAGTCTGGATAGGAAACAAACCGTTATTCACCAATCTTGCCACCTCTCATTAAATCGTATCTCGAGGATCGACAGCTTAACATATTTGAACAGTTTAATGCCGCAATTCCCCACGTCCTGAGAAGCTGATATAAATAGGAAGAACCAAGCGTAGAGACCAGTTTGTAGAGAACTTGCCAACCGTTGTGCACAGAACAGACAAATGATAAAGTGCAGACCACCTTAATAAAGGACAAATCACGTAGGCAACGAAAAGAGCCATAGATTCGATTGACAAAATACAGTAAGTCCATAGTGCGGACAACAGTGTAAATCCGATGGATAAGCACTACGAATGCCAATGGATCAGATTCCTCATTCTTATGGAAGTTGTTTAAGAATGGCTCCGATCAAGAAGCCGCTGTGCTTCAGAGTCTCTGCTGAGGCAATCACAGGGTCAGAAAATGGGGGCCAGACCAGATATGGCATGATTGTGTTCCTTTCAGTCAGCGGCTGCTTTCGGTAGAACCTTCAGGCAATATAGGTGGGAGCGCTACCTTAATTGACAATAGACTTAGGGATCTATTTCGGATATACGGATGCAGAGGTAATTCTGTAAACGTTGGTGATAAGGTTGGATTGGAAGGGGGTGCAGCGTTGAATGTAGACCTGTAGGCTTGCAAGCCTGAACTGCCCCATTCTGTTGAAAGTCGCAAACAACCTTCGAGGAAGCAGATTATGGAAATCTTGGAGCGAAACTTCTTAACAACGGATAAATACATGTTCAGAGAATGTACAAACCCACGTCTACCACCTTCTAATCGTTTGCCTCAACATAACAAAACTACTCAGCCCTTGGGACTTCCCCTTCCTATTGGAGGATTATAGACGATCTTTCTCGTTTTGACAGGCGACCACTTGTATCTCTTGACCCATATGCTAAGTGCAAGCAAAGCAGATGCGACCACAACAGTTGCCAGTCCCATTTTCTTTCTCGCATCCATCTCTGGCTCAGCGGCCCAGTTCAGAAACTCCACTACATCTTTTGCCATCTGCGAAGTAGTGGCGGGGGTTCCATCCTCATATTCGACTAGACCATCATAAAGCACACGAGCCATAGCAATGCCTAGATCACACATCAGCAATGCTCCTCATGAGCGCACAATCTAGACGTACCTGTTCCTGGGAAATAGGGATTGAAGTTCAACCCAGCGGGTACAGTAGCTCCCGGTGGGGTTTCCTCGGGATAACCCGTCAGTAAAGAGAAGATGTAATTGCAGCCGCCGTGCCTGGCCTTGACCATCAAACTAAGATCTGGAGGTAAAGCACCATTATTGGCCGCCCGAGCAGCCTCATCGTTCTTGTAGGGAGATGGAACATAGTCAGAGAGTTTCCCGGGTCGCTTCTCAATCTCGCCTTCGTCATTAGGCTCAGTGTCATATTCGTTTTCCTCAGCAATGACCTTCATCTCATCAACCGTGTGGGTATTGCCAACGAACTGCCGCCATGGTAATCGAGAAAGAGAGTGGCAGGACGAGCAAACTTCGCGATAAACTTGGAAACCTCGACGTAGGCTAAGTAGTGTAAGAGATTGTTCGGTAAATGAGGGACGAGCATGGGACGGTACGCTTGATGGTCGAAGGTCTTGGTGAACTTCTCGTGCTCCCATGGATATTTGGCAGGGTGTAACCTAGCAATCGTTCGACGTTAGTATATGGTCAATCAGATATCACGGACAAAGCCGAACCCTTCTTCCACTGGTGTCATAGCATAGACATTCCGACCAAAGAGGTGGTAGTACCACACGACAGAGCCCACGGTGGCGGCAGTGGCGGCGCACCCAGCGACAGTCAATCGGAAAGGGGACTGGACAGCTTCTATAGAGGCACCAGATGATGTTGAGGCAGCAGAACGCTGGAGAGACTGTGAGTCTGAATGAATCTTAAAGTAACACTGAGGGGGAAAACATACCGTCGCCGTCCGCCCGACTATGCTCCGGGCGTTACCAGCCGTACGCGCACTGCGCAAGACTGACCCGGCCAGCATGTTGGCCAGTGGATCAATGGGCAACAAAGGAGAGACGTTGATGGGGTACTGTTGGCGCGCAATCTATCGTGCAAGTGGGAGGATGTAGTGATGATTTGACGAAGTCAATCCATGAAATTGAGGCTCTACTTTCATTGCATATGATTGGCTACAGGGCAAGCTTTGCCGCATGGGGTTAGGCGGTCGGAAAGTGGAGCAGACGAATTTCCTCGGCGACCTGTCATACGGATACAACGGATTTTGACTCATGGCTCCAGAATTGATAGAGAGTAAATTTTGGAATACCATTGTGAACTTTCGTAAAATCGGCTGCTCGTAAATCAGAGGCAGCTTTGATATTCAAGATGGCTGTATTACCTGATGCGTTCCACTCCATTGAGAGAAGTCATACTGACTGGCGTAGTTCTACTCCGGCAACAAGAACGTGGGAAATCAAGAGAGCATTGAAGACTGGAGAAGTACTATTGTCGACTCAGTACGGTGCATGCAATGTCTAATACTGTCCAGTACGAGGGAATAATCCATTGACACCTCCCGATCTTCTTCAACATGAAGTCCCCCAAGTACGCTCCATCTCTTCCCGAACCACGCAAGCTTGGCTTATGGTTCTAGAGCGCCAAATCCAGAGAAACAGTCCTCATTGCCCGTAGAGAAGTGGTCTCGATCATCCGAGACACCGACCCGAGGCACCGACTCCTCGTTGTCATAGGTCCATGTTCAATCCATGATCCTGCCGCTGCTCTCGATTATGCCGACCGCCTCCTCCGTCTGAAATCGCTCTACGCCGATGATCTCCTAATCGTGATGCGATCCTACCTTGAGAAACCTCGAACAACTATAGGCTGGAAGGGCCTTATCAACGATCCAGATATAGACAATAGCTTCAAAATAAATAAGGGCTTGAGGACTAGCAGACAGCTCTTCTGCGACCTGACGGAGAAAGGGATGCCACTAGCGAGCGAGATGCTAGACACAATCTCTATACAGTTTCTAGCAGATCTGCTCAGTGCAGGAGCAGTGGGAGCGCGGACAACAGAAAGCCAGCTGCACCGAGAGCTGGCGTCTGGGCTTTCCTTTCCGGTTGGCTTCAAGAATGGCACAGACGGATCGCTGGATGTCGCGATTGATGCTATCGGGGCTGTTATGCACCCACATCACTTCCTGTCAGTTACGAAAACTGGGCTGGTTGCTATCGTGGGGACTACGGGAAACGAAGATTGTTTTGTGATTTTGAGAGGTGGGAAGAAGGGTACAAATTACGATCATGGCAGCATCTCGGAAGCGAAGGCGTCATTAGAGAAGAAGAGCCTGAGGACTAGGTTGATGGTAGATTGCAGTCACGGGAACTCTTTGAAAGATCACAGGAATCAACCAAAGGTGGCAAAGGTGCTAGCTGAGCAGATTAAGAAAGGAGAAGAGGCGATCATGGGTGTCATGATTGAGAGCCATATCAATGAAGGTAAGATTCCGTGATATGCGCGGAAGTGGACCGATTGACTAAACCACTGCAGGCAGCCAAAAGGTTCCAAAAGAAGGTAAAGCAGGTTTAAAATATGGCGTGAGTATTACAGATGCTTGTATAGGCTGGGAAGATACGGAATCTGTTCTTGAAGTGTTGGCGCACGCTGTACGCAAACGGCGCGAGCTTCCTGGTGCCAACGGCCACGCAGAAATCAATGGGCATGCGTAACAATCTTCCTCCAAGTCCCCAATCGAACGGACTGCATAGCGGGAGCCGGGAAAAGAATGCTTAAATGCTTGACGTAGACCAATGACATTTTCAAATACCCATCATACATCAAATTCAAGCATGTTTCGAAGTCTTACAGCCGTATATTTCTTACACTCCTTTTTCGGATTTCTTTATGTTCAATCTCTGGAAGAGACCAGTGAGCCCACACCGTAAGCAAGCCTGCGCAATGAGGCGACCAGCTCATCAAAGCCACACAGGTACTTGGGTCCACCTGCTCGTGTGCACGTACAGTCCACTACGATGTTCAGACACTCGTAAGATTAGTTATCCGGATGTCAAGGATGGGAGAGTCATTCAAGGACAAATCTAGAGACATCAAATCAAGGACAATCTTCCCCTACCCATGCGAGGCGGAGCATGCCGCAGATCCTATCAACAATCTGCTTCACAGTCAATGCCAATACTATGAGGCCCCTCCCCGCGCTCATCACGTGGACCCGCTGCCAATGACCTAAGTGCCACGGAGCAAACGTCGGGCGCGTAGGCCAAAGCACATGAGGGAAGAATAACGTTGGTCATGGACCAAGGCCTGTGCCTTGGCTAATGGTAAACGAACAAGGCTATCGGACATGGTTCGAGACATCGCTTCAAGGAACTTCAAGGTTAGCTATGATATAGTCATTGGGAAGATCAAAAACGAAACGCAAGGCAGGTGGGCTTGGAAGTCTCTGCTTGACCAGTAGAAGAGCACTCTTATCTCAGTACTGCGGTCTCCCTCAGGTTCTAATGGCGACCGATGCTTTTAGCATTTCGAGATTTCTGATGTGATATTTCGTTATTCATTGGTCATTCACTGCAAATTTCTTCAATGATCGTACCTTAAGTTTGACTGCCTCTATGTAGCTGACTCCCTTGTCAGATTGGAGCTAGCTATGACTCTCTGGCGGAGCTTCACCTGCATCTTGTATTCATAAAAAGCGCCATTGATCCTCCTCGCTCTTCCTTTCCATCGACGTGGAACTAGCTAGGTGATAGCTATCATCAACTCAACAGAAGCTATACATCTCTCGGTACTCAATACCAAACCGCTATCTATACCTTTCTAAAATTGACAATTTCCGTCACCGTCAGGCAAGCCGAAATTTCATCAGATCCATCAACGGCTCACTCAAGACTCTCAACTCCAACCCCGTTCGAAGTTGAAGAAGCAGCAACTCATACAGCCGCCAAGATACCGAAAATTAATCCACTAGCACAAATTGTACAACATGGTGTTCGGCGGTAAATTCCTCACCAATCTGGTTGGCTTCCGCGAGCACAACCGACGATACGAGGCAGGACTTAACCCGTGGCGTGAAGATCGTAAGTATTACAAGGACTACGAGGACCACGGTGGCTACAACCCCTACAACGATCCCTACGACCTCCCCCGCCCGCAATATTGGCCGAACCAAGGGCGAGGCCGCGGAAACGGCGGCGGACGACGTGACCCTCGCCGCGACGATCTGCCCGAGGGCCCCATACTCCCAGGTCCTGGGTATCGGAAACCAAGACGCGGAGAGAAAGAGGACCGCAACTTCCTTGATCCGAACAACCCTGAAGGGTCCCCGTACTACAAGAACAATCCCGGACTGCTCGAGAGAGAACGAGCTGCGGGATTCTTGCCTCAAAGGAATGGTCGTGGGGGTGCGAGAAATAGACACGGTGGTCCGGGGCATGCAGGGTTTCCTAGGGATAGGGGCCGAGACGGGCGGAGGAGTCGCGGCATGGATGGTGGCAGAGACCCTTTTGATGGACTTCCGGGCGGAAATGGAAGTCGACATCGCAGTATGGGTGGTGGCAGCGGTCGTAGTCACGGTAGTGGCAATGACAGTCGGTATGGCCCAGGAGGCGGGAGAATGAAGGGAGCGCCTAGTCTGGCCTCTGGAGTTCCATATTAAGGTTTTGATAAGGGTCTTAGGAGGGTACTTAGTGTGGGGGACCTTGGATGCATGCTTGCGAGTGATTTCAGCGAGGGAATGCTTTTGTGGGATGTGGTATTTTGAAAGGGATTGGGCGGGTCGGCTCGTGGGTCGGGTCGCAAATAGGCATGCGGGTTTAGGAGAGATTAAAAACATAAATAACAGACCTTCACATGCGATACCGAGAATGTAACAGAGAAGAATTTTCTCAACATTCGGCATTCACTGTTTTGAGGTTTTGACACGCACAGGCAACTTGTGCTATGGATTTTGCGATCTTCGCGATCCCCTTCGCATTCTATCTTGCGTTGCTGTCTCGTGGATCAAGCTCCATGAGGGAATAGCAGTCAAAGGCAGGAGTAGCGAACTTTGGCTCTGGGAATGCACACATTGGAAAACCATAGTTTCAAATGTATAAATCCAAGCTCAATGACTAGCTAGTGCTCGTTCCATTTTCCACCGGCCCTGGGCCATTCAAAAGATTCGCAGCCGGAGTTACCGTTTCCGTTGCGTTTGATCCTGCACTAATATTCGGCGGGCCCTTGAGGAGTTCAATGGCCAGATTACCATGCCGGCCTGCAAAACAATATAAAGATGAGGAATATGTTCTACCTCACTTCTAGCGATTCCTAAGGAGCACTTACCGAGATCTTCTGCGATTCCTGCATGTTCTGTCCTCACGCACATTGTATAGACTGCCGTTGCAGCAGCCCACTGTTTCCAAATCAGCAATTGCATTCTTTGTGGATAAGAGACAAGGAAGTACTGTCAGACTTACGAGTTCATACCACATGGCTGTGTCGGGTCTAGCGCCGCTGATGACGGCAGTGCAGTCTCCGGTTCCTGAAGACAGAACTTATTAGCTGAGCAAACGACGTTGCTTCTGGGATGGTGCTCAATCGTACTTGACGTTATAGTGTATGAAAGTTCTACAGCAACATCTGGAGTCCCTGTGGGCCCGAAAAGAAGAGGCTGCTTAGTGGCAAGCATTTCCTTCAAAAGTAGGGTGCACGATAGCCAGTGAGGTATCAATGCCGGGGCATCACAGCGAATGTTTGGCTTATAACCGCCTAAAATCACGCCCATGTCTCCTCCAGACCCTGGAGGAGATGAGTTGGGTAACAGAGTATTTCATGGAAGTGAATCGTGGGTTACCTATCCCAGTGATGAGTCCGCCTGTAGATGGGTTTCCTCCTGCGCATCGTTCCATAAGAAATACTACCGCCTTACGGACGTCTAGCCAAGTCAGAGTGGCTTGAGTAACACCTCGACGAAGGATAGGTTCAATGTAGCAGGTTGCATCCGCTGTTTGCCGTCAACGGAGAAGATTGCTTCTTGATCGGTAGCCCAAGAGGGGTACATCGCTTCTAACTTACGGCTCATAAATCTGTAAGGAAGGCTAACCTCAAATCTCCCCATACCTCGCTTCCCAAACAAGGTTTCATGTTCGGTGGGTGGAATGATGTCAAGAGCAATATCGCAACTTATGACATCCACATTGCGGCCGAACCGGTCGCCATCACACGCCGCTGTAGGACGGGGGGCCAGCAAATTACTGTTGTTTTTTGAGATCGTGGACCAGGATGAGTTTGATGGAACGGTAGGTGTAGCAGCTCGGCCATAAAATTCCTGGTATGAATCAATCGCGAGCGACGATGTAATGCCAACAAAGATGGAAGATCCGACTATAAAATTAAAGCGCATATCGTAGCAACTGACCAAGGCAGGTGCAGCGACCGGTTGTCTGGAAAGAAACGTGATAATAATATAAAGCCAGCGGAGGAATAACGTGCGAGTAGTTGTTGGGCGCGGCTTATTTTTCAATCCAAGTCAGTAGTCCCACTGGAGCGTTGCGCCAAAGTCGGATGATTTGAAACAAGCAGAAGCGTAAGTCGACGAGTTCTGACGCTAATGAAAAGAAAAGTGATACTATGATAAGGAATGGCTGTTGAGGCACACACGTTTGCTCTGAAGAGAATGTTCTCCATAATCCGTCCACGGCGATTATCTAAGCCACATTGCTATATACTCACTTTTCATGGTTCAGAAATATGATTGGTACTCATACGTATCTCTTCCATGTCTTACTCCTAGGCGACATCGCTCTGTTAGGTCTCCGTTTCGGGCGCCAATATCGACACGATATTTCCGCTCCTTTAAGCTAGTTGGAATTGACTATGACATCAATCAACATCAACGCGGTAAGGACTTCTACCATTTGCCGGGGTACACAATGGGAAAAAAACCGCCCAACAGGATGTCAGAGCCCACGTGTTAAGATATTGTTCTACTTCTCTGGAACCCAGCATGAGGGCTCCCCCCTCACTCATTCAGTGTATCCGGATTCGCCAGCGTCCAGCTCGACCTGAAGCATCCCATGGATTCCTGAAGATCAAATTAATCATCAAGCAATTTCCAGTCTACTCGTAAGTAACATAGAAGGCTCACCAATTACCATTGCAAAGCCACTTTGCCGCCCCCTGACGCACATCGCGTTTACGGCCGCCAAGGCGGAATATATATCAAACCAAGATGTCATTACTATGACCGAATTGCTGTTTTTGATACGTGCGGTACATTGGGCTGTAGGCTTAAGGTCAGTCATAGACAGGAATACCACAGATAGTCCTGTGGCCGGTGTCTTACGTTCGGTAATCGTATACGGAGTCCTCACGGTCACAGTGGGATTAACTGGGTCTCCAAAAACTGTCGCTCTAGTTGAGACGTCCATCTTGTTTAAGAGTGTGTTGCAGTCGCCGAGATGCGGATATCCAGATATCGAATCGACACATTGTACCCTAGGTTCATAGGTGGTCAACGACACAACAAGATTGTTGTCCCCCCCTTCAAAGTCAGCTCCTAGTAACTAAATCTGGCTTTGTATCCCATGACAAGGCTTACCAATATCAGTGGCGAAGCCCCCTTGCGATGGAGAACCTGCTGCGCAAGTGTTGACGAGAACGTAAGCTGCGGTGTAAAGTTGAACGCCATATGTGTGGGCGTATGGTGCAGACGGTTTCAGAGAGAGATCTATGGCACACAGCCCGTCCGCTGAAAATGGTCAGTCGGATAAAGGATATTTATGAACTTCATGTATTGCATCAGACTTTAGTGACATACAGCTGAGGTACCTATCAGGAACGTTGATATCCCATGTGCCGCTTCCACGGTTTCCAAAGCTGATTGTCTCTGTCCCACTAACGCTGGGTAGATAGAAAAGTGCGTTTAGACAACTGGCGAGTTGGAGGTTGGCACCACGTTTCGGTCCTTGACAGTAAATTGGTGGTACATTATTGGCTGACGTATTGAGCGACGAGACAGAATGATTTAGAGGCAGCGGAAGTCCCACAGGTGAGGCTGTTGTGATCAGTGGTAGTTTCAGCATAAATACCAAAGCTGGAAAAGCGAGGAGGAATATGCTGATTGTAGGAACAAAATGCATGGCCGGGTTTAGTGATCTGCACGCCCCGTCAAATGTTGATCGTAGAAGGGAGTAACATCTGCAGGATGGCGATATTCATATATGCACTGCTCCAAGCAGTTCGCCAATGCTTAGATGAGTCCAAAATTAGAAACCACAGTGCGCCTAGACATTGGAGAAGCGACGATATTCGCCGCCTGTAAATCGTACATTGCATAGGGTATGACCGTATAGATGGGAGTACTGGTGGATTAGATGTCGAGTTATATACTACCAGGCCTAGAGTATGATGAATAACATACACCTTGGCCGGCAAATTTTTCCAACCTGTCAAAGTTCATGAAGCATATGAATGATTCGGGTTCTGGACAATGCTCTGATCAAGCTGCGTTGGACTTGTAACGTTGACCTTCATGGCCGTGAGAATGTGGGCGTAGGCATGGATTCCGTTATCCCATGTATGGGGGTAGAACGTGGTAGTGGGGGTATGAAACGGGCGGCAATGAAGGTAATACATCAGGTAGTAAGCAATATATCCGCAAAGCTACCCAAAATCTAAATATCCTACTATAAAGGGTCGTGTGACTGATTTATTCTTCTTAATTCCTATAGCTTGATAACTTGCATACAATGGAGGGTGGCGATGATCTGATTTCGCTCAGCGTATGTCCCTGTATACGTGTTCGACAATCTCTTGGGGGTAAGCTCTTTCAAGACAACTGTAGTAATAGTGATATCGACAAAAAAAGCCTCTCATCGTGCTAAACACGGGGATAGGGTACAGCTATTTTTAGCTAACATTGTTGTAGGCCTGATCGAAAGCTGTAGGCGTTGTAGCATACTTCAGCTACTCTAGCTAGCACGTTTGGTAGGAAATCCCGCGCCCAGGTCGTGGGAGCCTTCTAACTCCTTATCAGATGGGTCCATCATGTTTGAGCGCTTCGTGCATTGCATTAGTGGCGTCTAAGATGAAGCGAAGATCTCCCAGGAGTGGTCCTGGCTGAGAAGTCACATAACCGTTATATAGCATTTGAAAATCGGCGTGATTGGAGATTTGACTAGAGCTATCATCATCCGTTGGGCTTTTATGAATTGGTATCAACTTGATGTGGGCGTAATCAATCTCAAACCCCTCGAATATAAAACCACATTGCGAGACATTAAAAGTCTGGGTAAGTATCTTCATGCAAGTATGGGCCGCGCAGAGCATATTTGAGTAATCTTGATTACCCAGCAAGAAAATATCGCTACTAAGATGTTTCCTGGGGACCAGTACTGTATATCCTGGAGTATTGGCAAACGGCGTCAGGAACGCCACATTCGAAACATCTTCCCACACTTTCCAACTCGGAAGTTCCCCACGGATTATTCGAGCGAACAAGTTCTGATCTGACTCAGGACCCAGGAAGGTTAAACTTAGTGGCTCGGTCAGACCAGACACAGCTGTGATGATCTCTCGCGTGGCGTCCAGATCGGCGTCAGATAGCTTTGGGCCTTTTTTGGAAGAAATGAAGCCAGGGAAAGTCGCGTGGTACTCGACGGTCTCGTGTGTGACAGGCTTCCACTTTTCACCAAGGCCATGGAGAGGAATAAGGGATATGCGGGTGGCACCATCAAAGACCAAGGCGCAGCGACGGGCATTGCTCACAGCAGATAGTACAATAGACAACCGACGAACTTTAAGCATTATACCAATGAACGATGAAGTTTCTCTTGCCCTAAATGGGGTAGTGTCACGTATGTCGACGACAGCATGGTACGGAGTGATTGGAGCTCGGGTAAATCCTGCAGTGAGATGTTCATCGCTATAGAAGAGGTGCGGAGCAACGAGGTGGACGGCTTCTGATGCCATTGAAAAATAGTATTAGTCGAAGAAGGTCGGGAACCCCCTATGAGCACACCGATAGCTGTGCGGTAAATGCTATGTTTGAAGGTGGGCACAATGTTCGGGTACAATTTCGTCCGCAGAGGATTTGGGGTGGCGGTGTGCGAGCCTATTCGGTGGTTGAAAACCTCAAAACTTCGATAGATCAAACGATCAAACGTTGATGATGTCGAATAGTCGGATCAAAGACATAGAGCAACAGTTCTGGTAGGCATTGTTTCGGAGTACAGTTCTGATTTGTAGAAGTCAGCACGAGTCTGATTACAGGTAGGATCAAGGACGGTGGCGAGGAGCGTGATTTGCCTCAGTATTACTGAGGGTAGGTAGGTATCTCAGACGTGCTAGGGCTAAGCCCCTTCGGGTTAAGTATGGTAGCTAACCCAGATGGGCTTAGCCGCAGCCGCTTAGCCGCAGGGGTCTAGCGTAGCTACCCCGAAGGGGCTTAGTTGCGTTTACACGTCTGAGGTCTGAGGCAATAAAGAACAGACCTTCAATTCTTTCGCAATTTTCCCAATGAAGCGACAATTAAGTCGTATCAGGTCGTCGATGGTTACGAGGTGAAGGACTCCAGATCGCGTACTACCCTCTGCGCGTCTCCTCTGCTTCTTGTTTGGTGTCGAGTCTCTTGAACGATTGCTCTGACCTTGCACAGCCTTGAAGTCACGCCACATCAAGACAAATTCTAACTTATAGATTTTCCTAGACCTATCCCATACCTCTGACCGTATCAGCCATCAAGGTTCTGTCATTGACTTACAAGGCATCCAATTCATTGCCTCCAAGTCCATACGTTCCACACATGCCTGCCGATCCATTAGGTACATTGTTTTCTTTCGTGATTGTACGGATCATGATTCCTCATCTGAGACTGTCATGTTTACCATTTCTTTGCCTGGTCATATACTGGGTTCCGATCAAAGATGAAGGTCTTTCAGTTACCTGTATCCCTCCGTGACGTCGTCGACTTAGCTATGGTATGAGGTAGCTTCAGCTTCGACAGACTCTGTACTGTGCTATCCTGGATGGGAAATCGGCTCCGCAACGTAAAAATTGCAAATACGTGCCGAACGGGAGTTGGCTATATTGTGTTGACCGGAATTCTTTGGTAGTAAACGGGAAGGTATGTCTAAGGGATCACAGCTCGCAGTTTCAAGGCATCCCGTTCGTTCGGGCTCCGTGCTTTAATTAAAGACTGAGTGTACCGATATCGTATTTAAAGAACACTGCTATGAGCTTTTACCAGACACATAGGTTACTTGTTCAGTGTTATATTCTATTGATGAGCCTTTCAGGCTTTTCTAATCCTTAATGTGTGAGACTTTAAGAAACACTATAGAATTGATGAAAATTGGTTTCAATCAAAGAGTGAAATACGAGACGGGATGACAGGATTGCATTGGCAGCTATTCGAGTATGTATGTCTTCAAAAATCATCTTCACAGAATTCGTTCCCATCAGTGACCCTAATATCAAATCCCTATATTGCTGGCTCAATCCTATCAGTGCGTGTTTGTATCCTTGACTGAGTCTACTATAAGTTTCAATTGTTCAGCATGTATGTAATCAGAAGATCGATGCTTACAGCGGCATCTCTTTTAAGCCTATCTCGATCTATACTTGCAGCTGCATTGCCGGTTGAGAGTTCAACACCGACCGTGGCCCCAAAATACCCTTTGGATAGGAGTAGACAAACGCAGATGATGGTGGGAATCCGGACGATGGGGCAGGTTCAATTCGTTCCGGTAAGCATAATGGAACCGATTTACTATGAAGCAATCAACGCTCGCAGCTTGTAAATTTCGAACCTGCCTGCTAGTAAAGCAACGTGGTATGGAGTAGACCCTGGCTCAAGTGATGCCGCGGCTACCTTCACCACCGAGTTAGGAACGCTGCCAACTGATAGTATATTACCGTCAAATATACTGACCAAGGCTCTACATGGAACGTGGATCACATCGTTGAGCTCTAAATCATCGTGGCTATGTTCAGTTTACCTAGACTGACGGTATCTGCTACATCAATAGCGGCTGACGCCTGAGTCGTGGCATCAAACGCAGCCAATACCGCTGGGACTGCTTGCAATGCGATAACTAGTGCCATCACTACAACCGACAATTTGCGTGGCATCTCAGCTTCTCTCAACAGCTTCCAAGGAAAGGCTTTTTCGTGCTTTATGCTAAACACCAACTGCCCGACTTCGGGGACAGGGGCCTCATTCTTCAAATACTTCGGCCAGCACTACGGCAACACCTTCTTGTCAACCAGGCTACTTCGCAGAGTGTTGTTATTCAAGCGATTACGAATACGCTACAGACCATCGCAATAATGAGCCAAGTATGAATACGTACTTCACCAGCTTCGCCAGCAATGCCTACTAGGGCGCGTACAGTTACATGGGCACATGGACGGGCAAATTTTACCCTCGAGCTCGTCAGGAGTAGAAACTCTGTATAGCTACCGCGGTCTTCTTTACACTCTAAATGCTCCGGCCATCACTACGGAGATATCTGTGTTAGCGTTTCGATCCGTTGGACCAATTATGTCTTTGTTGCACGCTGTTTCTGCATCCAATGTCTGCGAATAAACATACTTAGATCTTAGCCATCGCGAATATATAATGCCTGTCTTCTATCATGATCGACTCTTATGTGTTTTGATATTACAGGCAATCAAGTCTCGAATCTGTAACAGAATTCAGGTCTATGGGATCAGCATAGGATTCATCAAGTACTGTAACCCAGTATCTAACAAGAATCAGTGAGAAAGTTCAATAGGTACCCAGGGTAGATCTAAAAATAGAACATCTCGTTCGGACCGAACGTAAGGTATCTTAGGCGTGCCACCATCTGACCTCGTCTGCCTATATTCGTAATTCGGAATGGAGCATCTCATGGCAGAGGAAGAAGTTTTGTTACACAAACATAGCATTCCTGAAGTTCCTTGGCTTGGATTTGATCATGATGTTCAAGAACATGCGCTTGTTGACTTTGCAGAGTATCCCCTACGGCGTGGCTGGTCGAAAGATCAGATTATAGCCCTCAAACATGGTGACGCATTGGCATTCGACGATGCCTCTTGTCTTGCTATGTTGCAAAGCTGGCTTGTATTTGGCTTCTTGGAGGGAATTTACAAGCGACGATTTTCTTCTTCCCAGTATGTGGTTGACACGGCGTCCGGCCGTGTAGTCGACACGACTCAGCTGAGACAGTTCTTTGATAAGTGGCATGGTTTGCTGCAGCAAGAAAGTTCTGAAAGTATGCTATCATACTGGCGGTACTCAACAATACGGCTATATGAGTTACACTCTTGGTATGCGGCCTTGGAAAAGCACTGCACCCAGGGAATCTTTCCGACAGCCTTCGATACAGCTGAATATCATTCCATCATGCGGTTAGTAGTCTTGATCGCAGATTCAATCTACTATAATAAAACCTCCGTGGCTTCCCGTTTAATACAAATACGATCGGGCTTGAATTGGCACCACACTGAAGTGAATGGCGCTGCCCTCAGAACAAGACTTATACAGAAAGGGTGGTGTCCCTCCCTTCATGGTCTATTCATGACTTATGGGCTGGCATTTACAGAGTATGCAAGCCTCCTGGACGCAACCGATGGAAATGTTGAACGCCACAATAGGTGTGCGGATGATGCAAAGTGTCTTGGTGTCAATTATTTGGGTACCGGAGCGGGACCAAAACATATAGCTAACGAATGCCACTGCCAAATTATCAGACCTTCTTCTAGTCAGATGAATGGCATCATATCAAATAACAAGATTCCTCTCATCGACTTGGGCTCGCTCTCGCCACTGATGTCCGACTGTCCAGTCGTGGAGTGGGACCAACAGCAAAATTTTATAGCTTTCTCTCATGTTTGGGTTGATGGATTAAGTAGCGAATCGGAGATAGGGTTACCTCTTTGCCAGCTCCGCAACCTTCAAAATGTACTTTTTCAAGTAGGACCAAGCTCTCTCATCTGGGTTGACGCTTTATGTATTCCTCACGAGCCGACAATCAGAAACCTTGCCATTGACATGATGGCGGAAGTTTACAAGCGATCGACTGCCATCATTATACTCGACGCTGGTCTACGATCTCGGCCACTTGGCAAGTTCTCTACGGCAGAGCTAGCTGTCCGCCTCCTTACGTGCAATTGGATGCAGCGTCTATGGACCCTACCAGAAATTCTGTTCTCTCAGAGAGCATTTGTAGCTTTCCAAGATGGCGTAATTGATCTCAATATATTGAGGAGCAGACTTAGGCAGATGGCGAGATTTCCAATCGAGTGCGTGGGGTTTTGTACTTTACTTAGGTTTGTTCATGAGGATGGTACAGAAGGTTTAAAGATAGGTGAGGTCCAGCGACTGCTCGCATCTCGGAACAGTAGTAGGCCAGACGATGAGACTCTTGCAATTGCCCCTTTACTTGATCTCAGCGCCGCAAACTTGATCGGTTACGAGGGTCAAGACCGAATGGTTCAATTCTGGCGACAACTCCGCGAAGTACCGAGAGTTGTTGTTCTACTTGTATGCCCTCGATTGGACGTACCAGGGTTTACATGGGCTCCGCAGTCGCTCATTTCCACCTCAGGGAATGTTCCAATGAACCAAGAATACGGAAGTGCTACTGTGACTCAATTAGGCCTTCGAGGGACTTTCTTCATTTACGAATTGAAAACTCGAAGAATTCTAGGAAATGCAGCTTCGTTCATCATAGATCCCAAAGCTCAACATTTCATAGCATTCAGACCACTTAAGCACAAATTCGACCGGGCTCAAACCTACCCTTACCCTTGTGACGGGATCGTGTTGCTTGAGGAAAGCAGGAACGCACTGAAGCGTTCTGCCATTACCGTCATAACAGATCCTGCTCTAGGCTCAAGCATCGTTCGGTACAAATACGGACGGCAGATTGTTCTGGATTTCAGTCCCCTTCCAGTATCTCAAGAGCTGTCAGCAAATTTTTCATCGATTGGGAAATATCAAGAACTTACCATTTCTTGAATATATGATAGCCACATAACCTCGATCGGCAAGAATTATCCACATTCATTCGTGGTAGTCTATGCGTGGTGTATATGCTAGAAGCTTCCCACTGACGCCGCAAAAAAGCCCCACACGACTAAGACGATCGCCAGAACAAGAGAAAATTGAGGAGAGTGATTCGATGCAATTTTCGTGTTTGGCTTGAAATGTAGGACCAAGAAGCAACAACGCCCGCTGCTTCCCCTTGTTCGTACTGTTTCTTCAATCCGAATTGGGACCTTTCGAAAGAGCAACCTGGATGGATAGTTTCCTAATACAACTACAAGTAAATTGGCCGATGTAGTCAATCTCGATAATGCTGCCCCCGCAAAGAAGCTCCTTGAAACAGTCGGTCTGGTACTCTTTCCAGGCATGCTCTATGCCTCAATATCTTACATTCCGATCACCGGTCGAGAGATGACCGTAGGTACGTTATTCGAGTTTCTCGACGGCCGAGGAATTGACAAGACTACCATTCCATGATCTACGAGATCTTTACTATCGAGCGGAAAGCGAAGCAATTACGCGACTCATGATTTATACCGCAAAACGGAGCGATCCTTAGACTAGTACTAATAAGTTCATTGACCGTTGTACTTCCAGCTGTCCAAAGTACGAAAATCTGGAGACGTTGGCATTAAAGTATGGTGACAACACCGACTAGTCTCCGGCTGCGCTGGTTTCCTTTGCTGGAAAATGCCTAATCTACGCCACCGTGAAATTAGACTGGAGATGATCCAACAATCAATTCAACCATCGAATATTCCTATATTGAACGCATCGAAATTCTTCTCTCACGTCTCAAGTATCTCTGGCTCGGAATCGCGGCGCCCTTACTGTCCAGGTCTTTTTCTCCTTGCCCAAAATCCTAGAGAGCTCGCCTTTGACGTCCAACGATTACACGATAAGAAGCAATAGCATTTTCCTCGTCTGCGTCTTATAGCTCCCGGCATCGAAGACTTGACCGAGAACATGGCTGTGCATACGATGGATGCTCTTCTTTACCATGACACTCATCAGCTTGGGTCTTTCTTTAAGCCTTAGAATGCCCGGCGCGATTATGATACCACCAAGATACTGAATGCAAGGTCAATCTCGTTCCTAGCAACAACTCGAAGCCTCGTTGACAGCAAATCTAGAGCCGAAACGAGGCTTGTTTCACTACAGGGCTCTATAGCGTGTTGATTGAGCTTGGTTGACAGATATCGTGATTAGATTTTACTTAGCTCTAACGGGTACAACTTTTATCTATCAATCGTGCTGTTACTACAGACACAAAGACCGACGGAGACCTATGTCATTTCACTTTTCTAGATCCTTTATGCTGCATGTGACGCTACTCGATGATGAGCAATGTTCTGTTCATGTAAATCAGAAGTGAAATCCTTCGAATAAGGGACCTTGGTCGGTTCATCTACACAGGCAGCAATCTATGATCATCTGGTTTGTATGGAAGAGCCAATAAATGTGATAGTCGAGCTAGCCAATCCACGGTCATCTTGAAAGGCAGATATTCTACGGCAAACACAGCACCATCTCCTACTTCGAATCATTCAAGATCCAACGCCTCCAAAGGGCCGTCTGAAAGGCCCAATGTCCAGACCATAATACTAAGCACATGCACGTTAGATAACGTCTGTTCTTCTATCTATCTCTCTGTTTCAACCCCAATCAGAGGATACTTTCGCTTATCCATTCTATCAATCAACACGTTCACCTCCGCCATCTCCTCCACCATCTTGATGTCCGGAACCATAGTTTCGAACCTTCAAAACCCCAATAGTGAACGCAAAGAGCCTTCCACTAGGCGTCCCGAAATCCCTTGTTTTCACCTCCCTCCCACGGTGGCCTCTAGACTCACACATCATCGTATCCGCATATCAAGAGCGTCTCAAAGCTATTGTAGTCGTTACCATGACACTGATAAGGTTTCTTCAAATACTCGAAGCCCTCCTTGATCTCTTTCCGGTTACGCTGGACCGGAACCTAGAGCCTAGAGATTTTGCAAGAAGGCTATATAGAAAGACAGAAGCATCTTCATCACACGGTTTTCCTCTTTCCTCTTTTTATAGCCGGCTCCTAGCAGCGAGCACAACCCCAGTCACTTCGTCTGGCCAACGTTTGGTGGAATTGTGACCCCCTTTCCCGTGCCCGTCGTGGGCAGTACAGCATTTTTCATCCACAGAGAAGGACGCTTCGTAGGAGTTCCCGCCGTTTTGGGCAAAGGATGAGGGTTCGCATGGTTGGTTCTGGGCAAAAAAGGTCAAACCGGTTCCTTTATTCTTGGCGAAGGTAGATAGCGCGAAGGGTTCGCTGTGGTTGTTGACATCTTCGCTAAAATGTAAGAGCATTTTTGCGGCCGAAGTTTCAGCATGGGGAGTTGCAGGTTTGGAAAGACATTTCAGACCGGCTCTTCCGTTTGCGGTACAAGAAAAATCGAAAGGCGTTTTGTTTCCTTGATAGCATGCAGCAATCTGAGACAGGGATCTAATTGTACAGGATCGGCAACAAAGACCAAAATTGCAAGATATGTTAGGAGTTGGTTTTTGCGAGCATTGCAGAGATACAAAGAAGATGGCTTTTACGTAAAGAACAAAGACCAGTTCCCAAGTCGATGAAACAGGATCGCGGCACCATCAAAAAGTCGGACAACACGGATTTTGTGCGAAAACGTGACGCATCTGTTGATTATTGGGTTTGTTTGTCCACTTCATGTTTTACCCAGGTCCTTCGAGGTTCCTGTCGTTCGTTCAAACCCCATTTGCTCGCCGAGTAGTTCCTGCATCCACTAGTGCCCCTTGCGTCGCTAGATCTCAGCTAAAAGACTTTTAGGGAAACAAGCGGATTGGTTGTACATAAGAGGACTTCAGGGCTAATCAGGGCTATGAGGACTGAGGAGTGGGGGTTGAGTATGTGAAAAGTTGTACGAAAGTCGTTCTAGTCTAGGTTCTCATGATAGAAAATATGGGTATCCGTTTCGTTGACCGAGCTGGGCGAAACTAACATCCTCAAATCTCTTCGTTTACCCGCTGAGACCAGGTTGTCCGCTTACCCACTGAGGGGAGACTATTCACTTGTCGAGCCCCTTGCTGAACTTTCCAGCTTGTAGTCCTTTCGACCTAGTATTTCTCGCAGGGGGGTCTGAACCTTCCAGGTCAGCAACTTGAGCCTCTGCTTGTTTCTCTGCCACTTTATTGCCTGTTGCTTTCTTGGCCCGAGAGTTCTTGGCCTTGGTCGTTCTCGCAGGGCCTTCTGGTTCTTCTTGGCCTGCAGCTTCGTCGTCTACCACTTTGCCGCTTTTCGAGTTCTCTGCCTTAAGGCCTCTAGCCTTCCTCTTCTTCGCCGGGGACCCTGGTTCGTCCTTCTCAGACGGGCTGTCCTCTGTTGCGTCCAGCTTCCTTTTTTTATTATTAGTGGAGCTGTTAGCAGGAGATTTGGAACCCCTATCCCTCTCCCGGTCGACAGTCTCTCGTACCGTTTTATGGGTGGTGTGATCGAATGCATATCGGCACTCCCCCTTCCATGGAGCAATGTAGTGTGAGATTTCACCACCTCGAATCAGTAGTACGGCCCCCGACTTATACCCGTTGAGTTTGAGGCCGATTTGATTAAAGCACATCGCAGCGCCCTGGAAGTTCCCAATTTGGCACAGTCCTGTTAGACCCTTTTCCCAATCGAACTTGTCAACGTGCTCATCTGTTGGCCTATTCGAGATAATGACACGCAACGTATACGTCTCGTCGTGATCGTCATTCGTTGGTGGCAGGCGAGCAAACCTCGGGGAGTCCCGGTAGACCCTACGATATTCCTCTCGCAGTTCCGGGTCCCACACACCAAACCAAAAGTCGAGGACTCTCGTCATACTCCCAACAGTGTAGTGCAAATACTGGAGCAATAACTGCTTGAGAGCTGCTCCTTTGACAAGAGAGTCTGCGGTTTCAACTATGGGTTCGTCGGACGAGTGTCCTCTCGCGTGCCAATGCCCGTAGTGCTCAGAGCCGCATTCTTTTTCCTTGAGGTGTGGATTCGACTCCATGTGCAGTCTTTGCGACAAATGTCGTTTGTTTTCTTTTGGGTTTGGGATTTTCAAAGAAGGAGAATAGAAGAGCTTGGTGTCGGCCAACATCCTTGCCACAATATCTTCGCCAAAGGCCTGGTAAAGGCCCTCTGGATCAAGAAAGATAAATATGCTACCATGCTTGTCTAGAGCAAGGTATAGTTCATTTTCAGGCGGAGTTCTGAGAATCCCATCTTTGGTACTTGCATACCTGTTTCTGTGGTTGATTAATATCTTATCTGTGACCCTCCACATTTTCCAATTGTCTACCACTGTCTTGAGGTACCAAGCTTTGTCCCCCTCCGATTTTGGTTCTTTACTATTGTTTAGGGTATCGAACTCCTGCTCGACCTTTGACCAGGAGTCCCGACCTGAGGCATATAGCTCTTGGTAAGCCATTTCGGCGGTCTCCAACGGCTTGTCAATCTTTGAGCCTCCTGTCTTGCCTCCTTTCTTGGTTGTTTTTTTACCTTTTTTCTCGAAAAGAGCCATGGCCGTTGTGTACTGCACAGCTTTGTCTGAAGGACTGGGGTTCTCAGCAGACCAGGAAGATAGTGAATCGTTAAGGGCTGCCAAGAGATTGCTGTTTTTAGTCGGCTTGTTCAATTTTCAATCGATTTGATGAAACTTCTCGCAGTATACATTCCTACCGCGATAGACGTACTTTCGTGTCTCGATCTCACCTGATTCATCCATTTCAGACGCGGCTTCTTGTCGTGCAGCGTCCAGCTGTTTTCGAGCCTCTCGTTCATGAGCTAACCATTCCTGCTGCGGGTTATTGAATATTGGGCAGTCCGCTCTAAAAGGCTCGGGCTTGCTATCCCACACCAGCAGCTTGGAACGCAACTACAAGCTGCTATCAGCAATTGATGCCAGGGAAATCAACTCATTTTCGGCTTTCTCAACATACCGCATCCATTTTTGAGATTTCACCTGCGGCTGGCTTTTCTGCTTCAGGCTCTTCGGCATCATTGGACTCGAAATCGCCCTGGTCTGATTTTGGGTCGGCCATCTCTAATGTTCGCAGAATTAGTCAACTTTGCGCACGCTCTTTGGAAAGCCCCTGTAGTTTATAGTAGAATTTGGGTCTTTCCGAAGATTCCGAACAGAGAAAAGTAGCGTCTACGTCAAAGAATTAGAACACATATCGTTATTCGAAATCTAGATGAAGGTTTTCCGAAAGCGGTATGCATAAAGAAAGCGCAGAATCGTCCAGTCTGTCGAGAATTTCTTTGTTAATCAGGCGGTATAATTATGGAAGTTGAAAAACGCTTAATGTGTTTCATATTCTTTCAATGAGTATCGCATTCTCGAGAGTCCTTTGCGCATGAGTATTTTTTGATAGTTCTGAGCCCGATCCCCTGATTTTTCCGTTTGCGGTGATTGAGTGGTGTCACGAAGATCATGAAGGAGTCTCTGCTTTGATAAAACCCAAATCCTAGTATATGGACCAATCAGGCACTAATTTTAGATTAATTCGTTCAACGGGTAATTGAGAAGGTCGGAACAGGTGCTAATCGCAGCTGTTTGCCTTACCACAGTATAGGAATTCAATACTTGATGCGAGATTTGTTGGTCTTGCCCAAACCTTGAGGGGTAACCCTATGGTCGTCAGGCTTACCGAGGGCTACCAGATATATCTGCCCTTGCCCGCTCTATATCGAGTTGTTCCTGGGTGATTGTTGGTTTGGAATGCCTTTGTAGACACAAGCAGCTCGGTGTAGAAGTCTCATAACTTTGCATAGTACAGCGTCATGGCTCCTTGATGCACAACTTCTCTTCACTATACTATGAGCTGTTCTCGTTAAAAAGGAATCTTCCATACTTATTATAGCTTCGAGTGGTAGTGGCTGTCAAGCCCCCCAGGTCTCGCGGTTTTTTCACCTGGCCATGCCTGACTAGTCGTACCTCCCGGGATACTTGCCCTATTGCTGGTCTCTACATACCTATGCCCAGAGTAAATTCCATCAGAATTTATTCGCAAGCTTTCCAGGCTTACTACCCCATGCAAGCCAATGTACGATCAGCTACAAATTGTTGTCTGTAATCTGGTCCAAGCCAATACGACACAAATGTTCTTGACTTACAGCAGCATTATTATAGTTCAACTTTCACCAATTCAGTCTGCCTGAGGCTGCGGAACTTGTTCTCTATATCGGCAAGAGCGTGTACTGTCCTATACTGCAGAGCTTCTTTCGAGGGTTTCGCAGTGGCGGCATCTCTAGAAGAGAGAAGATCGTCAAACTCAGCCAGAAGTTTGCTGTTCTGAAACAGCGGGTCCAAGTCCTAATCAATCTTGAGAAACTATCCGCAGTATACCTTCCTGCTGTGATAGACGTATCTTCTAGTTTCGATCTCCCTGGATATCTCTCTATCAGAAGTGGCAACTTTCCGTGCAGCATCCAGTTGCCCCCGAGCTTCTTTTTCATGAGCTATTAAATTCTAAAGCGTGCTAAAGGCAGGGTATGTCTTGTTGAATGGTTCGGGCTTGCTGCCCCATTTGAACAAGTTTTCCATGAGCTATAAGAAATTGTCAGTAACTTAATCGAAAACAGCAAATCCAAGTTTTCTCGACTTACTGCAGCATCATGGAAGTTCTTTTTACCCTTATTCGAGATTGAATTGGCCATCTCTATGGATCGTGAAGTGATTGCCGAGGCCAATTCGATATTGCAGATGGAGCAGACTGGAAGTAACGCCTTTAACGAAGAATTAGAAGGTATAGATGTCACGAGGCTGGATTTGCATGTTTTCACGAGAAGGACGTGATGAAGAAAGACGAATAAGTTTTGTCGATCAGACGATGGTTCCTAGAAAGTAGACAAGTCCTCGGGATCTTGCGTTTTCTTCAGATAGCTTGCGTTAAAGAAGTCTCTGCACATGGTTGTTGCCTCGATTATTTCCATTCGGTGCCCTGTGAAGCCAAGTCACGTCACGGCCGCCGTAACCGAATTCCTTATACACCCCATGAAATCAACTCCCCAGATACCAATTCATCTAGCGACTCGAGAGCAAATTTTCTGCAATGAAGGACCAAAAAAATTGGTCATGCCCGTCTATCTTAGACTTGTTGCTGATACCAAGAGCCGCATGTTGAGAGTGCTAGTGTTCGTTCATGTTTAGACCTCCACCTACTCCGCCCTTGAGAACATACTAGGTTTTCCACGATCCAGCACATTGGAAGGAAGTAGATTCTTGGGGTTTCTAACGAACGAAAACCTCAATCTATTTCAGGGCTTAGATACATCGGCCCATGGCTGCTTCTGCATAGTGCAGATTCCAGATGAATATACGTTCGAATGGCAGTGCTTGTCGAGCCAGGAGCTTCCAGGGCGGCAAGGCCAAAGACATTAGAAACTATAACTGTATCGACATCTTCGCATATATATAGCTTACCATACCTCGCGCCTATTATCGGAATGAAGATCTTGGTGTTATATATAGTCCTATGACCTGGTAAATACAACTGTCTTCGCCAGAAATCCTGGTGGGCGCTCTATGCCTGGGGAAGTTGATACTAGGGTCTTGATCATTACTGACCTCATATACTGCCAGTGCTTAGACGGCTGTCGGATAGCCTTCCAAAAATCGAGGATTGACCAGCAGCATGGTGGTATAACCTCACCCCGCCGCATTACTTTGTAATGTTGCTCTGATCTTGTGCTCTTCGAGAGCATGTTCACAGTCAAATGGAAGGCAGAAATATAACAAGAATGAATGTATCAGTGAATATCAGGATTGGCAGCAGTATTATAATTAATCTCTGCGACTGCAGCTACGGTAGTTAATAATCAGCTCGCAAGAAGACTAGGAATTAAGCAAAAACGAGACCGGAAGGTATAGAGCAAATAAGACGGCGCTTGTTGACGTATGCTCTTAAAACAAACGGACCACTGAATGGCGAGATTGATCCGCCCCCTGAAAGAAGTCAATGTACCGAGACTGCAGAATTCCTGTAGAATCAAGGCCCGGAAGCTTGAATGCCTCCACCGGCTCCGTTACTAACCGCGTGTGTACTTCCGGTCGGCTGTACGATTCCACCCAGCTAACATGGCGAATAATGCTGGATAATTATCACAAGTGAAGGTCGAGGCTCATCAAATGTACAACTCGATGGTGCTAGTACTTCGACCTGTGAATTACATTCCAAGTAGTTAGAGTTCGAAGTGCGGAAGCGCATCCAACTAGTGGACAATAGATTGGGGGTTCGGTCAAACGTTGATGCCCAGTCGATGAGGCTTGCCACAAAAGATATCTTAGACAGACCAACTCATCAAGTATCGAGTGTGCGAGTGAGGCTCTCTGCTATGTTAGGAAAATTTTATATCGCACAGACGTATAGTCTGGCATCGGAGTAGTTTTAGGTCATACCTCTTGGACCAAGAATCTTGTTGTGCCCTAGACTTATACTCGATTAAGTATTGGAATAGTGATGACACATATCCTTTGCAGTTGGCACAAAGATACAAGGTTATCTTTAGTTCAAGACCAAGAATGTTTCAAACGATCTAGGCTGTTATCTCGCATTAGCAATATCTAAGGTGAGGATATCTATTGCCCCAGCCGCTGTTAGTTCGTCCATCACAGTAGCTATGTGCTTCTTCTCGACCATCGAGCTTACTGCAACCCATGCTTCATCTTCCAGGGCTGTGATGGTAGGCGCTCGTTTGCCCGGGGTGATTTTAGTAGCTTCCTCTAGCAGCTTGCGTTCGACGTTGTACTGACAGAGGACAAATCGCTGGGCAGCTTGCACGTTGTCAGCAGGGTGAATGAGGTTGCATAGAGGGAGGTGGGCTTACTGATGACCCCTTTTATTCTCGAGGCGATCATGTTTACAAGCTTTTGGTTTGATGGGTGTTTCGACTTGATCAGGACAGCTGTGCTTTCCACAACGGTATCGATAGCTTTGAGGCCGGCGGCTTTCATGGTCTCTCCAGATTCTGTGCATCTGTCAACTCAGAAATCCGTTTGTGGATGTACATGAGGCTCTGACCAACAAGATCCACAATCCCATCCGCCACACCCAACGCACAAGCAGCTTCCACACTCCCTCCAACATACTTAATTTTCGTCTTCAAAATATTTCTGATAGGAACGTCCCCATTCCTCAGCTCTTGTCCCTCCAATCGCGCAAAGTACTTTTCCGTCAACCCTACAAAGCTCGTCACCACGTTTTTCCCTACCAAATCCCTCGAATCTCTGATTTCCCCTTTCTCCGGTACCTGCACTTTCAACGCGCATTTTCCGAACTCTAGATCTAGCACTTGCTCTACGCCTGTCGTGGCTGTAGCGGGGGATATTGACTCATGCTCAGCCACTTGATCACCGCCGGTTATTCCGAGATCGACGCGGCCTTCGCCAACGAAGGTTGGAATATCGGCCGCTGGCAGGAAGACAAGGGCTATATGATGGTTTTTGACTAGGGCAATATCGAGGCGGGTTTCGCGGCGGAACTGGATATCGGACCCAGCAAGGAGGTCGAGAGTGGCTTGTTGTAGACGGCCCTCTGGATATAGAGGGTAAGCTTCTATGTGATGAATCGGAAGGGAAAAGCCCACTCTTAGGAACGGCAAATAAAAGCCGACCTTCTAGGCTTTCTGATCCATTAATTGGAAGCTCTTCTCATAGCAGGAGATTGAGCTGTGAAGTCGGAAATGCTCGCCATGCTGGACTTACTGGTTTACGAGATCCATCCCCAGTACCGAATCCGCAAAGAACGGGCCCTGAGTAGATAAAGACGACTTTTTGAATGTCAAACAGTTAGATTCGTACGACTAACAGCCTGTATGCTGGAGCCCTAGTTGTGACTTAGGAGATATGATTCAAGTGAAAACGCCTTTCGACATCTCTTTCAGTAAGTTTGCGCAAGTTGAATACTGTGTGAATATTAAGAGAAGGGACTGGGCACCATGAAATCACTCAATGGCGTCGTCTTTGTCGAATAGTACCTAAAGAAAAAAGTATCCAACTGTTTCCGTTTCTACAGGCACGTATGGCACGCAGCCCTACCCCCCCGCTAGCCAATATCTTATCTTAAGGTAGTATTCAAAATTAAGCGAGAACCTCTAAATCTGACGCACAATCGGATTCAACATCGACAACGACAAGCACAGCTTTCTTCGTCCACGGCAAAATTCCCGCAGTCAATTCAGCTACCTACATTCAAGCCACAGGTAAAGGGTCATACAATCTACACATAAAGCTAAGGAAGCCGTCCACATCCTTAGAAAATGGACTCGTCAAAGGTCCCGGTCAAGTTGGTGAAGGTCACTCGTGTGCTCGGCCGTACAGGTACATCTTGCCTCTTTCCACTTCCATGTCATTACAGGTTCCTCCTTGAAGCATTTTGCTCTCTTCATGATATGCTAATGAAACACGAATGATCAGGTTCGCGCGGAGGTGTAACTCAAGTCCGCGTCGAGTTCATGGACGACACTACGCGGAGCATTATTCGCAACGTCAAGGGGCCTGGTATGTCTTCAATATCCAAAAATGGTACCGATGGGAAGATATATGTGGAGTGGTAAAGGTTCAAGGTTCACAATAAGAGAGATACTAACCGATTTTGGGAATTATAGTGAGGGAAGATGATATTCTGGTACTGCTCGAGTCCGAAAGAGAGGCAAGGAGGCTGAGATAGATATTGTTGGGAAAAAGGTGAAGATGAGAGGAGGTTTGGCAATGCTATTCTGAAACCTGCGAAGGGACGGTTACTGGCTATAACGACAATTGAAAATAGCTGCAGAGGGTGTCTAGAAGGAGGAGCTGGAGACAATACAAGCATACCAAAACTACAGCTCACATGGTTGCGGTGAGACGAGAGTATCCCAGGCTTTCAAGATTTGAGTTGTGGCTCTGACGTGCAAGCTCAAAGTCATCTGTGTGCGGATATCGCGTGCTATTATATTCGTTACTTAAGGAACTTGACCAGCTCAGCAGGAAGCCCCGAAACTAACCAGCAGGCAAAGCAACTCCGACGCCTGTCAGTGATCCCAGAGGCTCCCTACCTAATGAATTACCATCCTCGAAATTGCCTCGAGTTGCAACCCTTTCTTCACACGCAAATCGGATCCGCCACCTCATGGACGTGCCACCTGCACCGTTCCTTCAACCACTCGAAAAGTTCATACATACTCCGATCCCGCTTCATCTTGTGAAACGCAAGCGCAATCCCTACCATAAACTCCATTTGAAACCCCTTGTATTTTTCCCCGCTCCCAAATATGGTCGGCAGATCTGCCTTCCTCGTGTACAGGTCCACCAGGAACCTCTTGATTGGGGACGCCCCGGATGTGCCTGACCACGCACGGCGGATGTCCGGACTGCCAGGGAGCACCTTGAGGACTGCGTTCATTCTTATCATATGATCTATGGTCGTATTTTGCAGCCGGTGAGCGCCGTGCGTCTCGGCGAATATATAGATCTGGATGGATGTCTCCCACCCTACGTCTTTGACAGTTTCGTCTTCCTTGAGGAACCTTCCCGTATACAGCCAGAGGTTGAACCTCTCAAAGATGCCCGCGTCTTCACCCTCGAGGACGACGACGCCCTCTTTGGCCTCCTTGAGATTACCGCTCAAAGCAGCTTTAAAGTACGAAGACTGTCTACATAGAAGGCCTCGGTGGATCCCGAATGTTGTTGCATCATCTCCAACTTTGACGTAGACAATGTCATTGTATGGGGACCTGTGGCTTTCATTAGCCAATAACAAACCGGATTACTTCAAAATTGGGCTTACTCTTTGGCAGGCTTTTTAACCTCTTTAGCAGGCTTCTTCTCCTGCTTGATTTCTTGCCTCGGGGGTCTGGGCGGAGAGCCTCTGATTGGTGCCGACATCTCAATACGCTGTGCTACAATATAAAGGCCAAGCGCATATGACACCTTAGACTTATTGCTCCAGTACGCAAGTTGCTATGCAAGGAGAGATTGGTCGAGGTTTTTATCTTGGTGGCTCGAAGATGAGAGGAAAGTTTGAGAGTGAGGTGCGTCCAGAGTTGTAGGATCTTACAACCAAATGGGACTGCGGGTTCCTTAATTTCTAGAAACGTGCTGCGCTACAGTTCGACGACTGAGTAAGTCGCTTGACGTAGAGGAGGACAGATGGGGAGTTGTGTCTTGTGGCGCTGAATGGAGATGGCGCGCTGTTGTAGGTGATGTCTTGACTTGCTTGAACAAAAGATATGTCGGGGTTTCTGATCTGCGAAGGATTGCTGCACTAGAGCTGATTGACCAAACAGAGATTAAAGCCAGAGGCTTCCCGCTGTACTGCGCTAGAGATCAAATCCAAAGGAGAACTGCGTCAGAGGTGACGGGAAGATGAAATGGCGAGTCTAGAGTGAGAGAGTGTCTTGAAGCGTAAAACTGGAAGCAACCGTTGAGTTCTTAATATACGAACGCTTCAATCGACTGTATTTTTGCCTATGTACCAAGCGGCAGAAGCCTCAACAAAATCAAAAAAGTGAACGTTTTGAACAGTGCATTTCCTGCAGTCTCGGCCCCTGAAGTCAGCCCTGGGTGATCCGATCACTTCGGCTTGAAGAAATTATGAAGGAAGGGTCCAAGGCGACCTGCTGATTTTAGATAAAAGTAGATAGAGGAGATTTAGAGGTGAGAGAGCCGTGACTCTGGCGCTGTTACGAGCAAGTACAGAAGAATCTCAATAGCATAGAGAGAAGTGTAGAGATCGCAGCGACGAGAAGTGAGAGTTCTAGGCCTCTGAAGTAAGGTTTGGTTCACAACGATCAGAGTTCAGTCTTGACAGTCGTGAAGAAGGGGTTCGACGTAACTTTTTTCAAAGTCTGATAGTGGTCGACGAAAGGAGATTCAGATCTGTGTGAATCGAGACTTTGGCGGATTTTATGAGTTGGGAGGGGAGAGAAGAACGAATCTAAGAACAGCCTCTGGTTTGTTTCTGGCACGGGGAGTTTCTGCGGAAGAATTTGTGAACTGCCCACTGAGATGTGAATGAATGTTTCATTAACCGGGTTGGATAGGAGATTCCCATGCCATCGTTTCTTTCTACAGGAGTCGAAGCTCACTCGATAAAGACTAGGAGACTGTGAACGGTAAGGATAGCCTGCATTGTAATTCTAGTTCAACTATGTAACTGAGGATGCGAGACCTGTTCGATTTTAGGGGCGAGGATGAAGTCATAGGAGCGAGCCCCTTAGCTACGAGCAACGGCGAGTTATACGAACAGGATCCTAGGACTGCTCAATGAGATCGGGAAGGTCCTCGACCTTTACCTCGCCTTGAAGTATGCCTAGAGATTATTAGCACCGGGTCTGGTAAGCAAGAACGACAACCGGAAGGGCAGGTACTTACGGTACACCGCTGTCAGCAGAGGAAATTCATCTTCCTTTCCCCTCGCTTTCAAAAATCCATACACCTCATGTGCCGTCGAGGTTCCCTGTAGCATCTGCCCGTTCAATTCCTGCTTCTCCACCTCGTCGATACTGATATTCTTCTCCACGCTCATTTTTGCACACCGGTAATTCCTCCCACCAGAACAAGAAGTAATCAAATCGGCAACACCAGCGCTCTCTTCGGTAAAGGTCCTTGAGTGTACCGAGTTTTCAAAGAACATCTTCCCAAACTTGACCATTTCCAGCAGTCCAACCCGCATGACGGCTGCTTTGGCATTGTCTCCCCAGCCCATGCCTGATACGAAACCAGCAGCGAGAGCTACAATATTCTTTAAACCACCGCTTAATGACACGCCAGCAACATCGGAAACAACACGAACGTGAAAGTAGGGACGGTGGAAAAGCAACTTGAGCGTGTTGTGGTCTAATGGAGGGTAATCGGAAGGCTGTGCAACTAGCTTCACCTTTGACTTCTTGCCTGTTGAATCTTTATGATCCTCAATTCTCGTAAGATCCAGCTGGGACGATTGAGGGGTGGGGCCTTTCGGGGTTGGATTACGAGAATCCATGGGCGGAGGGTCGTACGCAACTGTTGTCTCGGAGAACTTCTCTGCTGCGACTTCGTTGGCAATATTTGCGCCCGAGAGAGCACCACAGTATATCCCAAGCTTTTCCCCTATAGATTCCGAGAAAAGTCTAACGTTGTCGCTAGAAACATTCACTCCCTTGATACATGATACTCCCCGAGCGTAGGGCACGATGTGACCTTTCAGTTGATCACATAGCCCGCCGATAAATTGGTGGGGGAGGTTAAAAATGAGTATTGTCGAACCTTTGACCGAGTCTCGTATTGAAGGGTTAGCGTATAGGTTGTGGGGTAAAATAATGCCTGGAAGGTATTTGACATTTTCGTGAAAGTGATTGATAAGTTTGGTAAGTTTTTGAGGCTCTTTGCAGAATTCAGAGGCAGGATCGTAGTGCTTAGAAGTCTCGGGAACTTTGGTCTCCTCCTCGAATACCCACATGTGTACCTCGGGTTCGAAAAGCTCAGGATGGTCTTTGGTATTCTCGGCGACCATCTTGGCAATTGCAGAGCCCCTTCATGGGTGTCAGCGCGAATGCCCGAGACCCTGGCTGCATGCGCTCACCAGTTGCCTGATCCTACCACTGTCACCTTGTGCCTCTTCTCGTGGAGCCCAAGGGTCGCCATCGTGGATGGTGTTCTCGATCCCGTTGTTAACTTTTTCTCTGGGCAGGTCGAGGTGCGAGCACCAAAGGAAGCCGTAATCTGGGCGAGGCACCGCAGTGACGTTCCCGTCTTGGTAGCTATGTTGGCTGATGACTTCTTGACATGAGAAGACGGCTGTAAGCAGGGGCAACTCTGGAAAGCAATTCAATATCGGTTTGACCGGTGATAAGCTCGTAGATGGTATGTTGAGAGAATCATGGAGCTACCTGATGGGCATATGGGAAGCCTGGCAAGGCTGAACGCACGACGTTGGTTTGAGATTGAGACTAGCGCAACGCCGTCGATCTTGGTTATCTCCGAAACTAGGCTTCATTGGGACTGTTGAGGCTCAAGGGTCCCGGTTCCTGCAGCTCAGGAAAGACTTCATTGATGTGTGGACCAATACTGTTATCGTACTCTACAATTTCAGAACGTAGTTTGATTTGAGTAGACTTTTTGGAGGGTAGATTCGTGAAGAGCCCACCATAAAGTTACGCGAATGAGCGAATACATAGGAGGAAATGGTAGCGGAAGGTCTTTAACCGTTCTGCCACATAAGGCTGATCAGGGATGGAGATAGTAACCCACCAGATAGCACCCGCATGTGGACGGAACCACTCAACTATAGATGGTTGAACTCAACCGTGTGCCCTTCCGTAGGTCGAAGCTTGTGATCTTTGATCGTCAATTCCTACTCATAGTATAACATGAAGCATCTCGTACCTTTACCTCTATATTCATTGTAGGATGCACAACTAGCAAGATCAAATGCATCGTTTCCAGGAACATTGCTGGTGCCGCATCCCATTACTTGTCACTTGATCATTCTCCTTGGGGGAATAACGTCTCAGCTCAAGAATTTGCCACAGATGCCGTTAGTCTGGCTGCTTCACTGTTGAGGCGTGCAGCCTCGTTCATCAACTTGGCGGCTTGTTGCATCATTTTTGCCGCTTCAAGCCTGGTGGCTTGTGGAGTTCTGAGTGGTCCTACCTCTGCAATACGAGCCTGCTCAGTCTCGGCGATGGGAGGGCCAGGGTTCCCTTGGGGTTGTGCTGTTCGCGATGTGCGTTGAATCGCTGGACGGAAGCTACCAGTAAGAACGGGATCTAAAGGTACTTGATTCTGGGGCCCGTTGCTCATCGAAGCCGTTGGCGCTGGACCTTGCTGATTTCCAGGAGATGCACTGTTCCCGGTTTGAACAGTTTCCGGCCTGTCTTTTCCCGGACAGTTCTTACGGTTATGGCCCGTCCGGAAGCAAACCGAACAATGAGTTGGCTTTCTTGGATGCTCTTCCTCGGCCGAGCTTTTATCCGTTTGACCATCTGCATAGCCCCCTAAGTCGTCTGGAAGGTCTACATTTCCTGCTGTGACGCCATCGGATCCGGATGCTTGGCGTTGTGGACAGTCTCTTCGACTGTGATCCGTCTGTTGACAGAGCCGGCAAGGTCCCTTGACTTTTCGTGACAGTTCTCGCTTTACTTTCTGGGCCTGACGTACAGATATAGTCTGTCCATATTTATTCTTGATCGCTTGGATTATGGTTTCGGTCTTGGTTGTACGGTCGACGGTGATAAGCTTGGGCACTGCATCGAGAAGAAATTTCAGCTTGCCAGGCTCAGCACGTTTAATGTTTTGAGACACCAGCTGTTCCGAAGTGGATACGCATGTATGTTTGTCGTCAACAGTCGTAACTTTCGCATTTCTGCGTTTCTCATTGTAATTTGCACGAATACGGAACGGGCAATCCGGGCCAGTTCGACAGCCAGCGCGTACTCTATGGCTGTCGCTATCAAGAATATGTGGGGTAAAGTTTCGCTCAATAGCCCATTCTCGGAGAGCTTGCTTGAAATCTTGTAGATTAGCAAAGATCTGGCCTTCAGCTATGGCTGGCATCAGACCAGGCGCGCCCACTGGATGGGGTCCAAGCCTCGCTGGTCTTAATCGTGATGAGCGACTGTGGCATAGTAGTCAGTAAGGTGCATGCCCGTATTGGCAGGGATGTCTTGGTTGTTAAAGTCACCTCTCAAATGCCACACAAATCGCAGTCCTATACTCCCCTCAAATGAACCGAGAGAATCCCAGGCTGAGGAGGCTCCAGTTCGTGCTCTGGCATGGAACAACTGGGATGTCTTGGATATATTGGTCGAAACTGTGATATGGCCAAGTGTGGCATTGAGATTCCGAACGGAGCGCGGAGGAAGTTTGTTGCGGCGCAATACTCTGTGTCCGAGGACAAAGCCAAACTTCTTTTCGACTGCCACATTATGGAGGACCTGGGAACATCAGTTGATTTTGTCGATAGACGACTGACCTGCTGTGAATCCTCCACTTCCCTCGTACTGGCTTCCAATCTGCTGTTCTCATCCTAATTCTATTCACCATGGCTTTTGTTCCCTCCCGAATTTCCATCTGTACTTAGGGACCCATTCTCACCATTCTTTGTTATCTGGATAACATCACAATGAAAGAACTGACTCTGTTCGACGATATGAAATCACAAGAGGTCTACCTACTGCCATTGGCAGATGATGGTACTCCAGATGTCTCAGGACAATACATATATCTGCCACCTGCCTCTCGGCCCGCCTATGTCATTCGTTTTGCCATTGAGGGCACAAGTTCGATATGCCGACAAGGGTCCCTATGGGTGAATATCCCTTCTCTTGGAGAGCGATTCCGGCGTGGTAACTTTCGGGAGTACAAGTGAGTGGTCTGAACTGATTGAGATGAAGGGGTTCCTATGTCGAGCTCTTGGGGCATTTCAAGGAATGCAGCTGATGATTTTGTTCCACGAGGCTTCATCCCGACTTTAGCCAAACACTCAAGATAGACATTCCAGTACATCTTGCAGGCGCATTTTCGTTCTATAGCACGTTCACACCCCTCCCCGAACTCTCGACCGCAGGAGGACTTTCGCCTATACCAACAACAACGCCTATTTTCTACATCAACGTGCCACCGAAGCTCACTCTAAGTCAGAATCCTCTACCTCTAGATGCGCTGTCCATTTTTTCTGTCATATCAAAATTTATGGGGGAATATCCGAAAGACTGGGAAAAGCACTTGAACGGAATAGGTCGGCGGGGTTATAATATGGTGCACTTTACACCATTAATGGAGAGAGGAAGTTCCAATTCACCATACAGCATCTACGATCAGTTGAAATTTGACCCTAAATGTTTTCCTCGCGGCGAAGAGGATATTGCAAATATGGTAGCAAGCATGGAGAAAGAGCATGGGCTGTTAGGATTGACTGATGTTGTATGGAACCACACGGCAAATAATAGCAAGTGGTTGGAAGAGCATCCAGAGGTTGGATATAATGTTGAGACCGCCCCGTGGCTTGAGTCTGCATTGGAGCTTGATAGTGCACTGCTGAAGTTCAGCGATGAGCTCAAAAACCACGGACTGCCTACTACACTGAATAATATGAGTGACTTATTAGCTGTTATGGATGGGGTGAAAAAGCATGTTTTGGACGCTCTGAACCTTTGGGAGTATTACACGGTCAATGTCGATCACAACGCTCAAGCAGCGGTAGATGCGTGGGAAAGGGGATTGACATCTTTTCCAGAAGGTCAATCTGGCCTCGAGGGACTAAAGGAATGGCCTTTAAGGCAGCAGGCAGACTACCTGCGTGACAATGGTTTCAGTGGGCGAGAAGAGATTCGAGCCCGCTTCTATCGAAAAATAAACCCCCAGATTGGGGCTGGACTAATAACTTGTATGTTCGGCCCTTACGACTCAAGCGATCAAGCTGCGCCGGCCAAAGGTGCTGCACTCAGCGCAATGACGCACATTCTTAAAGAACTTAATCTACCATTCTATACCCAGTACAATTTGGACGCTACTGTGATTGTAGATCAAGTCCTGAATCGGGTCAATTATCTGCGACTGGACGATAATGGCCCCAAGCTGGGAGCTATCACGGGAAAGAATCCACTCATCGAATCATATTTTACAAGACTTCCCTCTAATGCGACAACGAAAGAGCATAGTCCAAAGAGTCTAGCCTTGGTCAACAACGGCTGGATATGGGCTGCTAATGCTATGAACGATCATGCTGGTCCGGACTCCCGGTCCTACCTTCGGAGAGAGGTCATTGTCTGGTCTGATTGCGTTAAGCTGCGATACGGTAACTCCCCCAAGGACAATCCATTCCTTTGGGGTTACATGTCAAAATACACTCGCCTTATGGCCAAGTACTTTGCCGGATTCCGCATTGATAATTGTCACTCTACCCCTTTAGTTGCCGCCGAGTATCTGCTGGACCAGGCTCGGGAAGTCCGGCCCAATCTGGCTGTGTTTGCGGAGCTGTTCACTGGCTCTGAAGAAATGGATTATGTCTTCGTTGAACGGTTAGGGTTGAGCGCATTAATACGGGAAGCAATGCAGGCTTGGAGTACCGGTGAACTTAGCAGACTGGTACATATGCATGGTGGTCGACCCATTGGTAGCTTTGAGATTGATGAGGCCTCCAGCGGAGAGAGCGTCCAGAGCGCTAGCCCCCAGGCTAATGGTGAATCTACGAAAAGAACTGAGAACATTCATAGAATCAAGCAGACCCCCGTTCATGCCCTGTTCATGGATTGCACACATGACAATGAGGTACCTGCTCAGAAGCGTGATGCAAGAGATACACTTCCTAATGCTGCACTCGTTAATATGTGCGCGTCTGCTACAGGTAGCGTGATGGGCTACGACGAGATTTACCCCAAACTTGTCGACATCGTTCATGAAACCCGGCTGTACTCTTCCCCATATTCAGAAGATGAAGTCAAGGTTACTGGAGGCAATGGCGGTATTGGTGGCGTTAAGAAATTGCTAAACCGAATCCATACGCTAATGGGAAAGGATGGTTACGATGAAACCCACATACACCATGAAGGTCAGTACATCACTGTCCACCGAATCCATCCCAAGTCAAGGAAAGGCTACTTTGCGGTTGCCCACACAGCTTTCCCTGGTTACGGCGAAGGTTGTGATAGCCTTTCTCCAGTACACTTGGTCGGTACTAAAGCAAGACTTCTGGGAAGCTGGAAACTCGACGTGGACGCTACAGATGCCACAAAAGCCGCTGTTCTAGCTGATAAAAAACTTCTCAAAGGCCTTCCTAGCGAAGTCTCTAATTTGTTAGGGGTTACTCTAGACGAAAAGGACGCCAAGACTGTATTGAACACACCGGCCAACTTTCCCCCGGGAAGCATAGCTCTCCTTGAAACTTGGATACCGGGCGCTGAACACTCCCAAGGCCTTGACACGTATATTACCAGCGGTGCCATGGAAGCCTTTAGTCAGCTGAGCCTCGTAGACTTGAACTTTGTTCTGTACAGATGTGACCAGGAGGAGCGCGATCTTAGTGGTGGCGGTGACGGCGTTTACGTCGTACCTAACCATGGGCCCTTGGTGTACGCTGGCTTACAGGGATGGTGGAGTGTTTTACGAGACGTTATTCGCAACAATGATCTGGGTCACCCACTATGCAATCATCTCCGCGATGGCCAGTGGGCCTTGGACTATACTGTGGCAAGACTTGAGCATATGGCCGAGCGTGACGGCTTCTCTTCACTACATAGTCCTGCTAAATGGCTTGCGGAACGGTTCAGCGCAGTTCGAAAGGCTCCAAATTTCCTTTTACCTCGTTTGTTCGCCATGGTCGTTCAGACAGCCTACAATGCTGCATGGAACCATGGCCTAGAACTGATGGGTGAAGATATTTGGAACGGTCAGCCTTTTCTACAGAGCCTAGCTATGGTAAGCATCCAACAAACAGGCCATGTAAGATCGGCATCGTTGTATCCTTCAAAGCAGGTTCCCTGTATTGCGGCAGGACTTCCGCACTTTTCTACTGATTGGGCAAGATGCTGGGGTCGGGATGTCTTCCTCTCCATACGTGGGCTGTTCCTCGCTACCGGTAGATATAATGACGCCAAAGAACACATAAAGGCTTTTGCGAGCGTCCTAAAACATGGTATGGTACCCAACCTTCTAAGCAGTGGAAAATCGCCGCGCTATAATGCCAGAGATGCCATTTGGTTCTTCCTGCAAAACATCCAGGATTACACCAAGATGGTGCCCGATGGATTAAGTCTCCTTGCAGAAAAGGTTGCCCGGCGGTTCCTACCTTATAACGATACTTACTTTGAATTTGACGATCCGAGAGCGTATAGTAAGGAGTCTACCATCGAAGAGATCGTCCTTGAAGCACTGCAAAGACATGCTTCAGGGTTGTCATTTAGAGAAGCCAATGCTGGTCCTGGTTTGGACATGCAAATGAAGCCCGAGGGCTTCCAAATTGACGTTCACGTTGACTGGAATACTGGCATGATCTTTGGTGGCAATCAATTCAATTGTGGAACATGGATGGACAAGATGGGTGAGAGTGAAAAGGCTGGAAGTAAAGGCGTTCCTGGTACGCCGAGAGATGGCGCTGCAGTCGAGATCACAGGCCTCTTATACAGCACGCTAGCATGGTTAGCTCAGCTTCATGACGATGGCAAGTTCAAATTCAGTGGTGTGAAGATCCACGGCGGAGGAGAAATCTCCTTCGGAGACTGGGCATCTCGGTTGGAGAAGAACTTTGAGCGTTGTTACTACGTACCCGTTGATCCCAAGGAGGATGCGCAGTTTGATGTCAACCCAGCCATGATCAATCGTCGCGGGATCTACAAAGACCTTTACAAATCTGGCAAGGAATACGAGGATTACCAACTCCGGCCTAACTTCCCCATTGCCATGACTGTCGCGCCTCAGCTATTCAGTCCACCCAAGGCTCTCCGAGCTCTCGAAGTCGTCGATTCTGTTCTCCGCGGACCTACAGGCATGGCAACTCTTGACCCCTCAGACCTCAAATACAGTCCATATTATGACAACTCGGAAGACTCTACCAACCTTGCCACATCGAGAGGGCGCAATTACCACCAAGGACCAGAATGGCTCTGGCCGACTGGATTCTTTCTACGTGCACTTCTCAAATTTGATCTTATGCGAAGGACTACAAAGGAAGGTAGGACGGAGGCGTTTCAGCAGATTACAAGAAGACTTGCAGGCTGCAAGAAGGCGATTAGAGAATCACCTTGGGCGGGCCTCACAGAGTTGACTAACAAGAACGGGGAATTTTGTCGGGATTCAGTAAGTGACTACACTATTTTACGTTGCAAGAAGTGACTGATTTGTTGTAGTCCCCAACCCAAGCATGGTCTGCTGCATGTTTGATGGACTTATTTTATGATGCTAAAGAACTTTCAATGGACGAACGACCGAATTCAAACGTCGATTAATGGCTACTGCACACTCGGCGAACAATAGAGGACGATAGCAATATATAGAGTGGAGGTGCCATACCAAGCATTGGCGTCTTAACTTTCCACTACTAAACCACCTGAACAACAATAGACCTATCATAGAGCGCATTAGAGCCCAAAGCCAAGAAACGGAGAACCACAGTATTCAGAGGACGTGAGTGTCCTTCAATGATACTGAAGAATGTTCTTTTCTCGAATATCATAGATAGAATTATCATCACCGTCTTCTATGCATTAATTGGCTCAACATGCAGTGTAACATTCGTTGACCGGTCATGTGAGTGTAGGCAGGGCTATCTCGTCCCCTTGAATCACCATGACAATTTTCAATTTATCTCGCATTTGCAGTAGTCAGCTGCAGACCTGTAGCTACACTTTGAGCAGACTTCTGAGACTTCTTTCCTTGATGCGCGCCGGATACATGCAGTCGCTTCTACGAAGCTTCGTGTTCCCCCATTCTGTTATTTCCGATCTGTTCTTATGCGACGAACCGAGTACGCACACTATATGATATCGTTCTCATACACGCCAACTCTGTCAAGTGGTTCTTCAGCAAACATCTAAGATATCTACTTAGCTCGAGAACTCGACGGAAATGCGTTCGTTGGACACTCTAGTGCTACTTCTCTTGGAGTTGGTTCGTCCTTGCACATGTAGTCATTGCTCATCCTTTTAAACTCTGCCCTTGATCCATCTTCTGCGTTCTTCAACTCAAGCTTTGGTGCTGTAACTCGCGATCCTCACTGCTTCCGTCAGCTACCACATCACCCTGCTCCCATGCTCATGGACTACATCCTTCAAAGCCCAGACGTCATGACAAGCAAAACTTGATTGGTTACAGACACCCAAACCACAGCTGCAGAATGGACCTTGGGTACATGTACGGTCGAGATTGGGGTTTGGACAAAACATGCGCAAACGAACATCGTCCGCGACGGCAAGTTCTCAATATTTGAGTTTATAGGGAAAACGCAAGCTGTCGTTCAAGAGTGTGTGGCTGGAAGTAGGGCAGAAGCGAGACCGGTTGTGGGCTCAAGAGAAACTTTTAAGTCGTGGTTAAGCATACGAGGTGAGCGTTTCCTGAATAGACGGCTCCTATTATAATTCAACTTGGGGGACTTCGCCTTGTCCGTACCCCCAATCACATGAGTATTGGACTTGAAAACGACTGACAGTACGCCATTCTCTAGGAACTATGCTTGTACTAGATCTTAGACAATATGTCTTGCAGTCGCCACGGGATGGATGTACTGAACTTTCAAGAAACCAGGCCTTTCCGAAATTAGGACTCGATTCGTGCCCACAAAGACCATAGCAGCTACTCTATACAGCCTATCACGCTAGAGAGGAGCCTCCACTATGCTATTTCCTATCCCTCATCCGTTTTTACATCTTCTATACAGTCTACCACAAATCGGCCGTGCTCGACCGAGCTCTTTCGCGCCAATAGTAGCAGAGCTGGCTAAAAAAAAGTGCTTTCGATCTATATCCCCCGTGTATAGCTTCACCTAGCTATGAGCGAATTTTCGAACAGTTTTTTACACATTTCTTCTCCATATGCTGGCAGCGCTCGAGTCTACCGCATTTGGTGTTCCCTAGACGAATACGTCCGTAATGCTTCAACGAATTACCAGACTACAAATACCTTGACAAAACTCAACTGCATCAGCCATCCATCACTCCCGTCTACCCCAACTGTGCCTTTCATCTCCCGGAAACTCTCATGATCCAGGAGTCTCCAGAACCCAACAGTTGCACGCACATCCAGAATTCTGTTCTGACATGGGCGGCGAACAAGGCGCACACGTAGCACCTACAAGGGGGCTTCACAATCCAAGGGGAGTTTCAAATATGCCCCTAACAATAGCATGGACTCTTTGGGAGAAGGGCTCAATACCTCAATTGCGAGTTGAGAATCCAAGTGCTTGGCTTCTCGAGACATTGTAATAAGGCGACGTTCTGGTGATGAGCCGCAACTCAAGGCATATGGAAAATACTTGCCGGCAGATAGCGACCCCAAGTCAAGGTCATGAGCATGCTCATCCGGCACATGTGGAAATTTTATTGTTTTTGCCGCCAGAGCCGTCCAGAAGCGCTTTACCGCATGCGGCTGGTGATTACTTACCGAAAGCAGTATAGTTCAAAAATTTCTGGTGATACGCACAATTCTCTCACTCCGAAGCACCTTCAGCTCGATGTGTTATCGTTAGGACGCTGGCGGCGAATCAAGTAGAAAGTTGGCTGCTTGTCTTTAACAGACCTTTGTAATCAGCGAATGCGTTTTTTGTGCGGCGGCGGAACACTCCACGTCACTGCGAGATTTGTGCGTGTTTTAGTGATCTTATCTCGGTTGTACTTTCTCTACGTAAACATTCACGATGGAAGTCTGTCATCCTAAGCAGCTGGCAATCTCTTGATAAGTCGCGCTGTTCTGGAATGCTTCAGCTTTTCCCTTATTGTTTACATTCCATCGTTTGAAACCACTCCATATCACTGCGATCATGGATTCATCAACGACTGCCTCAGGCACTACTCCCCCTCTCACTAGGACGACAACGTTCTTGATCTTGAACCTACACTGCGCCTCGTGTGTGAAAAGTATCGAGACGTCCATGTACTCTCTGCATCCAAGACCATCGTCGGTCTCTCACTCGATTATCTCCCGCTCAATAACAGTCATCCACGATGCATCCCTGTCCGCAACAACCATAGCAAAGTCACTCGATGAGAGTGGCTTCGATGTCTATGACATTTTCACTGACCCGCATGATGAGATCCACTCTAATGGTGTCTCGTTAGAAGATCGTCTTGGAACTAATTGGACCCAGCGGTTTAACGAGGCCGTCGCACGATGGAAATGGAAACACGAAGATCTTGGGAATGCCCCTCCTGAGAAACGAAGACGACACATTGAAGAATGCGAGCAATGTCGCCTGGAAGCAAATGAGAAAGAAAAACCGTCTGCTACATCGTCGGGCTCGTCAAAGGACCAGCTCACATTGTACGAGGAAGGTTTGAGGGGTGATAATCTAATACCAGACGCATCTTCTGATGGCACTTCCAAAAACCCAATTCTATCTTCGGTGGCTGTTAGCACTCCTTCCGACGGTGGTCTCTTCCAAGCATCGTTTACTCTTGGAGGCATGACTTGCGCCTCTTGTGTCGGCAATATCGAGCATGCGCTCACCCAAAACTCATGGGTACATGCAGCCGAGGTCGCCCTTCTTACCAATAGTGCCTTGATTACCTTTCAAGGTAGGGAGCACGTGAAGGAAATAATCGAAGCAATTGAAGACGCAGGGTACGAAGCCACTTTGGTGGAAGTGAAGGAGGCGAAGCCACAAAAGAAATCAACACCAAAGGCTGAGACTGAGAAGTGGCGTGCGTCCTATGCTATCACTGGCATGACATGTAGCTCTTGCGTTGGAACTATTACAAAAGGGCTGCAGACAGTTGACTGGATCACCAACGTTGATGTCAATCTTATCTCAAACAGTGCGACTGTCGTTTTCATGGAAAAGGATAATTTGCCACGGATTCAAGAAATAATCGAGGATCTGGGCTACGAAGCAACTCTGAATGAAGTGGAGGAAATTAATCTCAAGGCCATAGAAAGAGTCCAGAGAAAGGTTGCAATACTCGTCGATGGGATTTACTGTGACCACTGTCCGCTTCGGATCAAGAACGCGCTAAAGAGGGACTTTGGCGAGCAAATCACCATCGAGAGAGACTTGACCATAAGTGATCCGATTCTGGAGGTTGTCTACCTACCGCATGTCCCCGACTTCACGATACGGCGTATCTTTCAAACAATATCGGGTGTTGATGAGGCGTTTAAGCCATCCGTTTATCATCCGTTGTCGCTCGAAGAACGATCTCGAAGAATGAGGATTCAAGAGCGTAGGCATGTACTCTTTCGTCTTGGCCTTTCCGTCGTTGCCGCCATTCCCACATTCATCATTGGTATCGTGCTCATGAGCCTGGTCCACACATCAAATCCTAGTCGTCAATTCATCATGCAACCGATGTGGGCTGGTCATGTCACTCGAGCTGAGTGGGCACTCTTCATTATCGCCACTCCAGTCTACCTTTTCGCAGCCGACGCCTTCCACAGACCTGCACTAAAACAACTAAGAGGTTTATGGAGACCCGGCAGCAAAACCCCGATATTCCAACGCTTTTACCGATTTGGAAGCATGAACACACTAATTTCTTTGGGAACGACAATTGCATACATTGCCTCTATTGTTGCACTGGCATTGACGGCAACTAAGTCATCGCAAATGAGTGCTACTAGTGGCTTGTCGACTTACTTTGACTCGGTTGTTTTTCTGACCATGTTCTTGCTTATTGGAAGGTTCCTAGAAGCATACAGCAAAGCCAAGACAGGCGATGCTGTTTCTCTATTAGGAAACCTGAGGCCAACGGAGGCGATTCTCGTACACAGAGGCGAGGACGCGGATTCTGAGGACGAGAAAAAGTCCGCAGAGGAGTACTCGGAACGAATCAATGTTGACTTACTTGAGGTTGGCGATTCTGTCAATGTCTTGCACGGCGACTCCCCACCGTCCGATGGTATCGTCGAGAGAGGAGTGTCCAAATTCGACGAGTCAAGTCTTACTGGGGAATCAAGGCTAGTACCAAAATCGGAGGGTGATGAAGTATTCTCTGGTACTGTAAACAAAGGTGGTCCGCTCACTATTCGGGTTTCCAAAGTAATGGGAAGCTCTATGCTCGATCAAATTGTTAAGGTCGTGCGCGAAGGTCAAGCTCGGCGTGCACCGATTGAACGAGTGGCAGATCTAGTCACAGGGTACTTCGTTCCTGTGGTAGTCTTTATTGCTGTCGCCACTTGGATTATTTGGATGTCCCTGGGTCTCTCTGGTTCATTACCGCATGATTATCTCAACGTATCTGTCGGTGGATGGCCGTTCTGGTCACTTCAATTTGCCATTGCTGCATTCGTTGTGGCTTGTCCTTGCGGCCTTGGTCTTGCGGCTCCAACTGCGCTATTTGTTGGAGGAGGGCTAGCTGCTCGCCACGGTATCCTTGTCAAAGGTGGAGGCGAAGCATTCGAAGAGGCAAGTCATCTTGACTGTGTGGTGTTTGACAAGACCGGCACTCTTACGGAAGGAGGAGAACCTGCTATCACCGATTCTTTATTCAAGTCTGAGGATAAGGAGCAGGCAATTCTTGAAATGGCGATGAGCTTAGAGGAACAGAGTGGCCACCCCTTGGCCCGAGCTATGGCACTATTCTGTACCTCGAAGGAAGTATTGCGTGGTCGGAAAGTCAGTGATGTCGAGGAGATTCCTGGGAAAGGACTGAAAGGAACTTTTGCATCTAGCAATGAGCACTCAGAAGATCAGCAAGCTATAATTGGCAACGAAGTACTTCTCGCTGACCACGGCGTTTCTATCTCTGGATCCGACCATACGATACTCGAAGAGTGGAAGGCGCAGGGCAAGTCGGTTGTATTACTCGCTTCACGGCATGGTGTGAATAATTCAGAATCGAATAAAAACCAGGCCACGGTTCCATCTTGGAAACTGGCAGCCATGTTCGCGGTCTCTGACCCCCTTCGTCCCGATGCCGCCTCCACCATCGGCGCTATCCAACGTCGCAACGTCGCTGTTTGGATGGTCTCTGGCGACAACCCTACCACCGCTCGTGCTGTTGGCGCGCAAGTCGGCATCCCAGCCGAAAACATCATCGCGGGCGTACTCCCCGAGCAGAAAGCCGAGAAAGTAAAGTATTTGCAACAAACACTCTCCAAACGTCCTCGGTCTGGCTGGAAGAAGAGAAAAGATGGCGCGGAAGGGAGGGCAACTGTGGCATTTGTGGGTGACGGCATCAATGACTCCCCCGCCCTTACCCAAGCGGACGTCGGTATCGCCATTGGCTCTGGGTCTGACGTTGCGATTTCTTCTGCCGAATTCGTACTCGTGTCTTCCCATTTGAGCAGCATCCTCACTTTAATTGACCTAAGCAGAGCGGTTTTCAGGAGAGTAAAGTTCAATTTTGCGTGGGCGCTGGTCTACAATCTTATCGGGCTACCTGTCGCGGCTGGCGTGCTATATCCTGTGAGGAGCGGGGGTGGGCATGTGAAATTAGATCCGGTGTGGGCGAGTTTGGCAATGGCGTTGAGTAGTGTTAGTGTGGTGGCGAGTAGTTTGCTTTTGAAGAGTAGGTTGCCGCTTGTGGGAGTTAGACTGGGGAAGCCGGTGTCTGGGGAGGAGTGATGGGTTTACAACTTTGGGGCTTTGTGGGATGTGTGTCTGGGATGTCAGTTACTGGGGCTTTGGAGTATACGTTTTGTGCTTAACAGGAGGGGCGGTTATATCTAAGTAGTAAAGATATTCAGAAACTGAGTATCAGCTCGCTATAGTATATATAGAGACCTATTTTATATTTTATAAGTCTTGAAACTAATACAGAGGTTGCAGATGTAGAATGCCCCCCTCATTAACTTATCCACACCCTTCTATTCTGCAAATAGTGCATCTCAATATACAAGAGACGGTTGATTCATACCAAAAAACAACTATAACTCTTCCCTCTCAAAAAAACAGCACCGCCTACGCTCTCACATCAGAAACCCGCTTGCAAAACACTCCTTTTCACATGTTCGATCGTTAATCTACGATGATGCTTTGATCTCCTTGGGTCCTTGGAAACCCGAATGGGCTCTTTGCGAATTTTTGCGAATTTTTTGGGTTTGGAGAGGAGATGGGGGGGAGATGTAGGGGGTGGGTGGTGTGGGTAGGTTGTGTGGTTTGTATGATTTGGATGTAGTGAGTCGTGTTTTTGTGGGTCTGGTTGGTGGTTGGTGGGAGGGATGGAGGTGGGAGGGAAGTGTGGTAGGTTCAGGGGGAGTCGTGGAGGATGGTTTGCGGGAGAAGGTGGTGCATCTTTTGTGCTCATCTATGTCTTTCTTGTTTTCGTGGGATTACGTGGTTGGTTGGTTTACGGAGCTGGGCTTGGGATTTGTTTCTGAGCGGCACGTTTGGGTTGGGGTTGGGTTGGCTTATGTTTCCAAGTCTGCAGATGATAGGATTTTGGAAGAGAAGACTGAGATGTTATTTGGACACTGGCAGGAGGGAGGAGAGGAGAGGCGAGGTGGGGGTGGGAGAGGGATGGGGTGTAGTTTTAGTGTGAGCTGATGGGGTATTGATGGAGGGGGGGATGGTAGAAGGGGGAGGACGTGTGTGTACAGGGGGAAGTGTGGTATGTACAGTATGTGGGTTGTAGGAAGGGGTTAGGTGCAGGCCTTTCTTATAAGTAACGTGTTATTTGCCATCTTTGCAATTCTTCATCGAGAGTAGTATCATTGGGGCATTCTGCAGAGCGAAAAGATGGAAAAGAAGGAAAGGACTGCGACGGGTCATGTTCTGGCTTTGGGATGCCGTTCCCTTTTTTTTCAGTTCAGTATTGTACACTATTAATGACGAGCTAGGATGAACGTCTTGAAGCTAAAAAAGTCGATAATATAACAATCAAGATGAAAGAATTTCTGTCCCTCCACGCACATGCGTTGAGCTCACAGCAAACCTCCTGATGTGAGCCAGGTACTTTACATGTCGGTAACGACACTACCTACCCTTCCCGCCCCCCGCCCCCACCTCCACGCCCTCCCCCCCTGAACCCTCCACAAGCGCAACGACCATCCCGCTTATAGCATGCCACTGCACATGACAATGCAGCAGCCACGCTCCCGGATTGTCCGTTATATATCTGTACCCTCATCATCAGCCCTCATATCCCCCAGAGCATACAAAATGAAGGGTGAGCATGTTGTTCTTACCGTATAGCCAACCATCCCGACCCGGGGAGCTCGACCGTATCGCGGTAAGGTGGGTTTTTGGTGTTGATGAGGGGGGTGGAAGCCTTGATGAGAGTGGGAGGGGAGCCGGTGCCGGAGCCGAGGACCCAGAACTTGTGGCCGTGGAGGTGAATTGGGTGGGACATCTGGGGGTGGAAAGTTAGTATGGAAAGGAGGGAGAGGGGGTGGTGGAGGTGGACGGATTAAGAAGACGTTAAAAAGATTATCCATGTGGAAGATGACGGTATGGGAGATGATGGTGTGGAAGATGGCTGTCTGGAAGATGACAGTGTGAGAGATGATGTGGAAAATAGCAGTGGAGAAGATGTGAAGGTAGAAAATATCGGGGTTTTATGGAAATGTTTCTATTTGGAAAAAATCAAGATGGAAGACGTTCACTTGAAAGGACTCCAGGTGGAAGTTGTCCAAAGGGGACAGATCCAAGTGGAAGCAACCGTGGGTGGTAGGAAGCAATATGGGCAAAATTGTAGTTCGTAAAAATCTGTGCTCAAGAGACATGCAGAAAGCGGTAGACATAGGGGAATGTAGAAGTTTAGGCTCACCATATCCATCGAATCATTCGCAATCCTCATAATGATATCAACCGTCTTATTAGACGCAAAATGTATGGTCGTCTCTGCATTCCACCCGTCTGACGAGTTCCCGTATAGAATAGGGACTTTGGGTTCAGAGTAGGGGGAGTGGTTGAGTACCCAGGTGGTGATGCCGGTTTGGTTAATAATGAGATGTCTTGTGAGATCTGCTGGCGGAGGGGGGGTTGAAGCAAAAGGGTGGAGTGAGAGAGCAGAGAGAACTGATGCGCCGGCGACTGCTGAGCCGTTTCTGAGAGTCCAAGGAGCCGCTACGTCCGTACAATTTGAACTCATGTTGTTGGAAGACATCGCGTCCACCTGAAATGTCAACTATTAGCGAGATTATTGGCCGGTCTGTCATGGGACTTGCAATGTATTCCACAACCGCTTTTCCTTCAATAACTTGCTGCATGTCCCCCATCGGGAAGCTTTCAAACCTCATATAATATTTCCCGACTGGCTGGTCTAACTTGATCATTACAGAATATCGTTGTCCAATCTCGATATAAAGAACCTTCACGAAGACATCATTAGCCCAATTCTATGCTTCCTTGCACATCAGTGATGCTTACGTTAACCTCCTCTAACCCCACATATTCTCCGTCAGCCGCATACACGAACATCGAATGCCCGTCTAGCGAAATTGCTAGCTTGGTCACGGCACCCGAGTTGACAAGGTTAAGAGAAAGCCAGCCTCGACTCTGGTTTGCGGGGATATGGAGGAAAGGAGAGGTAGTGTTGACGCAAGGTTGAAGGGTAAAAGAGGTAAGGTTGTAGCCAGGCTTAAACATCATTGGGGGGACGCATCCTTTTGGATTCAATGTAGACATCGCTTGCATGCCCGACATTGCGCTGGTGGAAGAAGCCACCGCTGTAGTCGACATAGAAGGCATAGTAGACGCCATGGTTTTTGCAACTGAATTGTCCATGCTCATGTCCATCGTGGAGGTGTCCATTGAAGAGCTGCCCATCGAGGAACCGCCCATCGAAGAGCCGCCCATGGATGATGAATTCATTCCCATGGTAGTGATAGAGTGTGAGTCAAGGCCAAGGCCCGGCCCAGCTTGAAGGATAGAATCAGGGAGACATTCCACCCTCCCATGTCCATTCGCCAAGAGACTATCGACGCAATACGGAAACACGCCGGTCTGAGAATACTGCGCATAGATGGAATCCGAAAGATCATGCGTCCAGTCATTCAGCATTACTGGCATGGCATCGTGTTCGGCATGAAGAAGCTTATTAAGTTCGACCTTGCTCGAGGCAAGGCTCTCGAAAGGGCGACGACGCGATGGGGACGGGTGTATCATCAGTGGTCCTCGGATTCCATCGTCATAGTAGGCCTGTACATGGGTGTGGTACCAGTAGAAGCCATACTGGGTTTCGGTGGAGAAGCGGTAGGTGAAGTCTGCGCCCGGAAGGATGGGATACTAAGACAGAAGCATAAGCTACATACTGCTCAGGTATGCCAGTAAACTTATATAGTGATCTGACCTGGGTAACGCCGGGGACACCGTCCATCTGTGGCGTTCCACGTTGAAGCAGGCCTGGTGTGGATAGTTTAGTCTCCAATGGTAGGAAGAACCTCTTTCGAAGACTCACCATGCCAATGGAGGGTCAGGTTCACATGTAAGTTATTTCGGACAAATACTTCAATGTAATCCCCCTCATCAACATCGATCAGAGGGCCCGGTTGGTGGCCATTGATAAGGTAGACTTGTCGAGGAGTACCATCTGTGTAGCATCAGTAACATGACATTCTTCTAGTCCTCAATTGCTAGAGGTCCTAAAACTACGAAGGTAAGAATGGTGAACGTACCGGGCGCTCTAACATCAATATGAGCAGTGAAGTTGTACTTTCGCAATGCTGCCCAGGAGACATGAGTGTAGAAGAGTAAGAATGTAGCAAGGATATTTCGGATGGAGAACATGATAACCCCCCGTTGAGATAATTGCACGGAGAATGAGAGAGAGGGACATGTTAGATTCGAATAGGGTTGAGCGGACTATAAAGGGGACGCATTTTTCGATGTCCCGTGACCTGAGCTACCTGAGGGTTTTGTGCGTATTTTAGCTATTTTAGCTTCCCTAAGGTATGCAAGGACCCATAGCCGCTGAGGCTCGTGCTGGACAACGCACAAACCACGCACAAACCACGCAGCTGATCCTTATTTCGTCACTAATGCGCCAATCAAGTGCCTCCTTCGATTTCTGACAAAGCAAAGCATTAAGGAAATGATGATATTCCCAACTGGGGTTACAGCTGGCGGGGGGTTGAAAAAGTTGAGCCAGGGCCGGAACTTTTTATATTCATCAGATCTATCTCGTGTGTTTTCTTCTTCATTCTCGTCGTTCTGCTTGTGATTTGTATCATCACTTTTCTCATCGTTTTCGACATTTGCATTGCACGAATCTTGAGCGAGCTGAGTTTCTTTTTAGTATATGCGCGACATATGCGGACTGCGACTCTCACCTTCAAACCGTTTAGCCAATCTGTCATCTCATTCTCTCAATTTTCATGCTTTCGTCGTTCATCGATGTTTCTTTATGCTCAGTTGATACCCCGCACTTTCGCTCATTCTTCGCTTAGTATCATCGGCCATGTAACCAAATCGGCCACCTAACCAAAATTCAACCATATTACTTCTGAAAAGGCTGTATTACAAGCAATTCCTTCAAAACAGCCTTATATAAAACCTTCCAGGCCTTCTCTTCCTTCTGCCATACCTTAATATGAATCTTACAACCTTTATAAACCTTTATTAGCTCGTTGATATACTGCTTTTCGGTACGCTCATCGCGGGGCTTTTGCCTCAAATACTCTAAACCTAGCCTATCACTGGTCATAGATCGAGCTTCTTTGGCGTATAGAATGCCTTGTAAGACCTTAGCAGATTGATCTTTACGTATATTTCGAGCGTTGGTAGCGGCTTCCGTGGCTGCTATTTTGACTTCCAATAGCTCAATCCTACGGGTCATTGCATTGGCCCCCTTTGGTAAATTTGACTAACTTCTGATGAAGCTCGGTTTCATAGCCGGAGCAAAGTAAACCGACTTTTCGTCTTTTCAGCTGTTTTCTAGTAGTAGGGGCAGTCTTCCAGATATCGGGTGATTCCGTCATCGTGGAAGGTGTAATAGGACGAGCTGAGGGTCGAGTTTCTCGCACCTTATCCAAAACCACATTAGGATCGAAGGGAATTAGACCACTTTTCTTCCAAGCCGAACGTATAGTAGTTTCCTTGAAAGCTTTACTTCTGAACCCGTTAAAAGCAGCTAGAAATTCGATTTTGATGAAGGTTTCGTCGCCCGTTTGAATCGCTTCGTTAACGGCTTCCGAATGCCAGTGTTTCAGAGGCTGAAACACATTGGTAGGCCCAATTCATTCAATCTTTTGATATGTATGTAGAGCTAACTGATCAGGCTTTAGCTTCCTGTTATGCAACCCTCGCACTGCTGAGGCGGGTGAATGACCAGCTAGCCTGGATCGTAGCCTCTGCAAAGGTACATCGAATTCGCGTGCAATTTCTTTGACTCAGGTTTTGACGCATGTTCAGGGTATTGATAGCCTTCTTGATTCGATGCTCAATGCTATGTAGGTAGAAGTCATTGCACTAAATTTAGTAGTTCTTTTATTGACTCGAGTGCGAAGCTAACGCTACAATAGACACTCCTTAAATATGTAGGCCTGGTTACTCACAGATTATACAATCGCCACCGAACTGTATCATTCTCAAGACAGGTTCTCAATACACGAGATTCCTCCTATTCGTACCCCCTCCTTCAGTACTTCAGAATAGCTGGCCTTTGTAGAATAGTCCCACGGAAACGAAAAATCATCGATTTTTTTATTCGATGGAAACTTTAAATCGTAGAAATGCATCGATGTCTCTAGATATAGAGACGTATGAGAGAGACTGACAATTGAATTCAGTCCTGCACAGTTTCTGACTCTCAAACGACACATCGTTAAGTCTTGATTCTCTCTCTTTCTGAGCATTTCAACTTTTCAATCAACTTGTATATCTTTCATCGTAGTGAGCGCTGAATTCAAGAGTCAAACTTCTATCGAAGATCATTCTATAGCTCATATAGTGTGTTTATTGACAAAGTTTCATTCTCAACAGAACAGTGATTTGAACGAAACGCAGTCGAATAAGCCTCGAGAGCTTAATCATCGAAGATCGCTGAGAGTCTCTATTGATAGAACTTCGACATTGAGATATATAAGTCGTGTGATGAGAACGCAGTATCTTGCCCCTTGACTCGATGACTTCGATGATCGTTGTAACAGTTACACATCGCTCGATAAAGATCGTTAACAAGCTTCTTCGACTGCATATCATTGAGTTCGTGACTCTTCTTAGCTCTGATAGAATAATCAATTGTTATTAGATTTTCAGTCAACATCACGTGAAGATGAAAGTCTTGTCAATCATATTGCATTAAATATTAATCGATTTTTGAAGATTGTTGATTGAATATGATTGAATCTTGATTATGTGATCGATTTGATTACATGATCGATTAAGCGAAGATTTTTTTTCGACCAACTTTTTCATCTCTTCGCGAGCTAAAACTCAATGATATTCTCAACTCACAATTTCATCAAGAGTTTCTTTATGTTTCTCACTTCGTCTGTCATTCAACAAGAATTACTTGATGAATTGCTAACAAGTTTTTCAACTTGACATGCACGCAGTGTTTCTGCTCTTTCAAACACTTGACTTGCAAAAAGAACAGCAAATAAAATATAAATTAACGTTCAAACAAAATTAGAATGATTCTTTCATGAACGATTTTCGCAATGTCTAGAAGCACAGCTTCTGATTCTGAAATTTGAGAGATCAGATGAAGTATCAAATCGCGCAGCATCTTCGAGACAATATGCTGCGATCAGATTGCAGACAAGTGTAACACAAAAAGACTGTGAGATCTCTTTGAAGAAACAGCAGTAAAAAGAATGTTTCTCAACATCATCACATGAAATTATCACGTCTATCAATCATTTGCAGTAAGCTTCTTCGACTTCTACACTATGATCGATTTTTTTTGATTCTTACTCGATTCAACACTCATTATGAATCTATGCGAGATTCTATATAATGTAGCGAGCGCTGCGCTAGCGTAGCGCTCTTTTTATATCTACTATCGCTTTTCTCTGCACTTTATACTGTAACTGTTCTCAATGCAAGAACTCTATGAGCTTGTTTTCTCTCTACTTTCTCTCTCTTTCATCTGATTCTTTAATGACGTCACAGTCTGAAATTGATTCAGTATGCTTGTCAAGAATATCATTCAAATGATCGTTGTCATCACGCTCATGATTTCTAAAAGCTTTCTCAAGTTCGTGATGTTCTCTTTGCATTGCATCATCTTTCATTCTATCTTTCATTTGAAACATGTTAATAGAATGTGCTTGATCAACATTTGATCTCTGTCATACTTGCACATTGTCATAGTGACATTAAATACTCATCTCTCATGTAGAAATTGATTGAAGTCAATTTTTCTTGTGCGTAGCTGCGTCAATAGTGCGTTGTGAGACTTCGCATAATCTCTGTGTAGATGCAGATGCTGATGAGTCATCTTTGATGTCAGATATTGAAAATGAGCTGCGTTGAATTCCTTTCTTCAGACTATTCTTCATGTCTGTCTGATCTGTTTCTGTATGAGCGTCAGTCACGTCATCATCTCAATGCGTTGATGCTCAATCAGCAATAGAGACAACTCATGTGCATTGTCAATCATCTTGTTTGCTGCTTCATTTTCAAACATTTCTGTATATTCTGTCATTCAATGTAACTTCAATGTGACTTCTTGAAATTGAATGTTTTCATGTGCAATCTGAACTTGTTGCAGACGTGTCTGATCTTTTGTTGATGTCATGACTTTCACTGTTTTCAGAAAGATCTGACTGTCACTGTATACTTTGTATATCTTATCATGACATTCTTGATTCGCTGTCGCTACGTCTGTGAGATGTTTCGCTCTCGCGATTAACTCTTTCAGCTCATCATGATAAGTGATGACTAAAGTCGATTCTTTCAGTCTCTTATTTAACTCTCAGTTTATTCTCATCACAATTGCTGTAACATCATCTCTGCTATCACTATCATTCAAGTAAACTCTTTGCTTCGATGTGAATATGTTGAGATTGTGTTGTCTTATTGACATTTTCTTGTTTGCAACTATAACTATCTTCAATGACTCTGATCAGAAAATCATTATGTAAAGATGATTTCAATTCATCTTTGTCTGCTTGAATGTTTCTTTCATTCACTTTCGCTTTAGCTGTAAAGATGTTTTGCACAGCTTTGATTTTCAATCTCTTTTAAGTATCAAGTCGTTGCGAATTCAACGCACTGTCATCTCGATAACTTCATTTGATTTTCAAAAGTTCATATTTATTATCAATCTTTGTATCAGCTTTTATTAGATCTGTCGTCGAATTCGAGTTGCTCAACTCAACTCAGATTGAGTTACAGTGTTGAGTTGAGTTGAGAAGAGTCAACTCAACTCGATCGAATTGAGTTCGATTCTCGACTCAACTCGATCAACTTGACGAGTTGACTCGAACTCAACGACATGTCTAGACATTTTACTTATTTGAAATAAGTACTAGTAGAATGAAATTATGAAACTTTAAAATGTGTGTGTATGAATGATCTTTATTCACATGTCGAAAAGAAATTTATATGTATGTAGAGAAATGTCTTTGACTTCTCTATCGTTGACTCAGATCTCAGTCACTGTTTCTAACTAAACTGCTTGAAAAATGTGCAAGTAATTTCATGAAAATAGTAGATTGCAAAATGAATTGCAAAATGAATTGCAAAACTATTTATGTAAGCTTTCTATTGATGTCTTCTTGTCTTCTTTGCTCAGACAATGCATTCAATTTAGCTTTACTCTTAGATGATGATTTCTTCTTGAAATTAGTCATCTCAAAGCTATGTTTACGTGTTACAACAGAACTTGACTTCAAAGAAGAAGTCATCTTGCGCTGTTCTTTTTTCAATGCTAAAGATGACGATCTAGATTCTTCATTCGATTTAGAGACTGCAACGAATTTCATCAAATTTCTTTGATTCATTATCTTTCATAATGATTAATCGTTCTTCTTCAATCTATTTCTCTCAGTCAAGTGTGATGTAACTCGATCAAAATGAGCAGACGCTGAAAATCGAGCATTCAAAAGTGAAGTTGTCGTAGATCTTGCTGTATTAAATAACGTAGATAACGAGAGTTCTTTGAAGTTTGAGAATCTAGATTACGAAGATGGTATGAAAAGATCAACATTAATTGTATCATCATTCTTCAGCTCTGATATTGTTAATTAAATGTTTGATGATGAACAATATAACATTACTTATCATGCTCGTTATCATCAACATCATCATTTGATGATGCATCGCTGATATACTCTAAATCTTCATTAACGTCGATGATGAAGATTAAATCTTTGTTCTTTTCTTGTTTCTGTGCATTGAAAGCTCTTTTCTCTTCAATAAGCTCGTAAGACTTGAATTCTGCTTTTAACTTCACAGCATCTGCATGCTTAATCATCATGATATTCAATATGATGTTGACAACAAGAGAGCTGCGACGATAAGATAATACGTCTCATCTCAAATTGAAAAGTCGTTCAACATCTGTCGAGATAACTGAAATTGCTAAAATATTTCGAGTCATTCTGCTTAAATGAACAAAGTCTCTGAGATGATTTCTTCAGAACTTAATGAGATCAATGTCTTGAACAGTGTCTAAAGCTTATTAGAATTTGATATTTCAAACTATGTGACTGCGAAATCGATTGCAAAATCAATTGCAAAATCAATTGCAAAGAAATTATGAGACAACATTAATTGTGCAACGAACGAAACAAAGAGAAGAAAAACTAACTCTGATTCAAATATCGTTTCGCTTCGTTAGTTAAAACAAGTGATGATGAATTGTGATGTCTGAAATTTCGTCTAGCGACTATATCTGCAATGAAAGATGATTGTTACAAGACTCTTTCTTGAAGTTGATCTTGCAATGTAGTTGAGTCGAGAGCGTAGTATCTAGCATAATAATTTATAAACTCTCGTTTGTATCTTTGTTTATAATTGCTGTCTTGTCATGTAGATCGCTCGTATAGATTTAGTTTCTGATGAGAATCTATAATATTTTCGAGATTGTACATTAGCTTTCGATCATGATTGACATCTGTGTAATATTCGAATAATTTGATTCGAGCTTGCGTTAAGACTTTCAAAAGCGAACGCTTTCAAGAACGCTGCTTTCTCTTCAGAGCTGTCATGTGATCTTTGATATGAAAGAACAAAACATCATAAACGATGTAAATTGCATTGATGCTGAGTTCGCGATTACGTTTAAGTAAATCAGTGAATATCGCGAATGATTTGAGTAGTTCTACAAGATATTGAAAATGTGTTCATTCTTCATTATTGAGAGATAGCTTTTGAAGAGTAGTATTTTCATTTTCGTGAGTAGAAATATAATTCTTGATGAAGATTTGAAGACGAAGTGCTCTCAAAAGCATGAGACAGATGAAATTTCAGCGAATTTTAACGTCTTGTATCATCTTGAGATGAAGTTCGAAATTACGTTGAGACTTGTGAAAGTTCTCTATTTTCTGAGAACTTTCGTTCATATAAACAGAAAGCTTTCGAATCTAATTAAAGATTACTATAATGTCATGAATAAGAGTGTACTCTGTATTTTCGATCGCGATTGCAAAATCGATTGCAAAATCGATTGTGAAAATAATAGCAGAGCAAACTAACATGATAAATAAAAATTATTAATTATCTTGAACAGTGTTCGAAATAGACTCTCTTGTATAAACATGCTTTGAAGACTAATCTTAAATATTCAATACTCTTTCTCATTCTCATTCTCAAGACTTAACGTCAGCGATTTGAGTAACTGTTTAACAGTTAACTGAATTACATGTGCTAAACATGATAAATGTGAAATAGTTGAGAATGTTTGCAAAGTCTCGTCTAATGCAGTCATCATGACGTCGTTATTGCTGACGTTGTCTGTGATTACAGTCATAACTCGATCTTGAATATCAAGTTCTTGCAATATTTGTTAGGGGCCTGCCTAGAGCGGGTCAGATAGGGGTGTCATTTAACTAGAAGATAAATGCTAAGGAAGAAAGGTAGCTACGGGAAAGAAGCTGGCTACATATGTGTGTTCCTCAGCCGACGCTAGGCCCAATAGGGACTAGTCAAGGTGACGGAGCGAGGATAGGCCTGGTAAGGCTAGAAGGCTGAGCCTGGCAAGGCTAGGATCGTGACAATATTTGTTCAGTAATACTGCTTAGATTGCTTTCGATATGCTTGTCTTCGATTTGTTTAAAGCTCAACAAGACTTTTTGATACTTTCAGAACTCAGTGTAGTAAAATCTCATGATGACTAGAAAAGATAATCTATTAGAACTACTTCATTCATTTAGACTAATGAAGATTTTAGAATTCGTTGATAAATTCTTGAGTATGTTGACTCGAACAACAGTTGCTCAATTCTTGAGAGAGATCGTAAGTTTGATTCTGTGCGACAGAGTAATGCTTGATTGTGTCATTTCAAATGCTCGTCGAAATTGAACATTGTCAATAGTGACATGAGAAATATTCAAAGCAACGAAAGTTTTTTGAAGTTGTAGTGCAAAGACTTCTGAAGTATATTCTTGATGAAAAGCATGATGCTGTGATTTGTTAATCTTTTGCAATCTCTTTTGCAATCTGCAGCTAAGAAGCAACTTATTGAAGCTTTAACTCTAACAAAGTTACGAATGTCTTGAACGTTCGTGATCTTAGTTGCTAAGTTTGTGCGTCTATCACAATCTTTGCTATTCAGATAATGTTTCATGATGCTGTTATTGATGCTTCTATTGTTAGTGTTAGGGGCCAGCATAGAGCGAGTCATATGGGTGTAATGTAACGAGTATATAAATGCTAAGGAAGGAAAGTATCTAGAAGGGAAGAGCCGGCTATCTATATGACTCAGGAGAACATAAGCTAACCCTGAATAGGGTTGGCCTCGGAACAACCCTATAGCCTAGCGGCGAGCGGCCGGCGATAGTCATCAACATAGCCACCAACATAGCTACCAACATAGGTGCGTAGCTAGGATCGTAACAGAAACAATGAGCTTAATTCTAACAACAAAACGCTACTCAGCATCTTTGATTCTGCAACTGATGAGATTTTGAAATCAATTTTGAATTCAAATAAATTCTTCAACTTGCACGAATCTATGTATGTATTTCATTTCTTATTACTCTTGAATTGATTGCAAAACTGATTGCAAAGTAGAAATAATATTGCAGCGAATTCTAAATTCAAGCTTACAAGATCAAATCTCAATCATGAGTCAAACAATAGATCGCGATTGTCAAGCAGCTCAGAATCGTCATTGTCAAGCTCATCGTCATCATTCTCATCATCATTCAGTAAAAAACCTCATAACAAGCAATTTGTCAAAAAGATGTCTCGAAAACAGTCAATAGTGAAGTCGAGAACTGATGACAGAAAGATGAAGCTCATCAGAGTAAGTTTTAAGTCTTACTAGATTGCAAAAATGATTGCAAAAGTGATTTCAAAGACGCTGATCATATGTTAGAATGTTTGACTCATTGAGTCAGCTTGTGTTATCAATGTCATCATAAAAAGTGATCTTATCAAGCTCAAGAAAATGCGAAAATATTGCAAAGAAACTGTGACACTTCGTGAAATTCATTGATATCAAAGAACAATCGACTTACTTATTTCAAAGCTGTCGTTTCAGCGTGTGATTCGCGAAGTGTATCATGAATTGATTGAAGTCAATCTTCGCTTTCAATCAAAAGCTATAGAGACATTGCAGAAGATGACAGAAGCATGACTTGTTGCGATGTATGAAGATTAGTTTCACGATCAATTTTGCAATCAATTTTGCAATTGATTTTGCAATCGATTTTGCGATTCAAATACTGATTACTTAACAGACATCAATCTTTGTGCAATTCACGCAAAGCGTGTAATCATTCAAGCGAAGAATATGAGATTGATTTTTCATCTCACAAGCGAAAAGTTTACATTTGAAGCTTGTTTAAATTACATGACGAAGTAGATAGTCATGTTACTATGCAATCAGAATGCAACGCTGTTGCAAGATAAATAGATAGTAAATACAATTTTTGCACTGTCACACTGTTAGTGATACTATTGCTTTCGCGCATAATTCAAGTTATTTCTTATCGCTTTTGTCAAGAACTTTAGTTTTTTTTCTCTTGAATGTAAAGTCAATTGATTAATTACTTGTATGCATGAGATTTCAGCGCAAACGAGATTTTCGCGCACGCTAACTAAAACTATCTATATTGATGTCATTTTAGCACGTCAAAGTCAATACTATTTGTTGCTAATCTTTCTAGATGTCACGATTTTAGCATATGTTACTTGAAAGATGTTGGGAAAAGAGATGTTAGATCACTTAGATGATGTTGAACAATATTATAGATGATGATAGACATGAGATTATCAGTGATGTTATGAGAGTTCTTCGATACGAATGATACTCAGCGTTCATGAGGTATAAGAACATCTGAATGATCTCTTTCTTTTCTTTCTTCTTCGTGCAACGTCTTGTATTTAAAATCTAGTTATTAGAATTTCATTCTGATTTCATTCAGCTTTCAGTTCGTGACATTACGTTGCATCACACTACATCATGAGTCAATTCAAGAATATCAGCAACATTCTGTCGTCGACATCTCTAGTCTCGATCAACGAATTCATCACTGTCGCTCAGTTTCGAATTCACGTCAACAATGCTTTCGAAGCGTGATACACTTTTCTGATTGAACTTCAAACTTGATTCAACGACATCATCACTCAGTATATCAACTGAGTCTCAGTCTGTCAACAAGAACATGAGCAAACTCAGATTAAACTTAAGCAGTCTCAGATCAATAATGAAATCTTGTCAGAAATGATTCAAGAACTCAAGAGCATAAGCAGAATCAATATCAAATCAGAGAAATATTTGAATTCAGAACTTTATATCGAAGAGCGAAAGAACAAGCTAAATCAGTTCATCTTCGAGCTGATCAGCAAGCTGAAGTTGAACGTGAATCATTATTCAACTCTCAAGTTTCGTCTTCTGTATGAATACAGTCGCTTATCGAGAAACGCTGTCGCTCAAGCGTTGTTGCGTATGACTGCTCAGCATGACAAGCTAGTCACGATTGAGCAATTAGTTGTCTTGTTAAGACAAGTCTTCGATGATTCAGACAAGCAAGAAATCGCTCAACGATTCATTTCAGTTCTAAGAATGCGAAATTGCATCTTCATTGAATATCTGTTCGATTTTCAGCAGCACATTGATGCAATCGAATATGACGTCGTAACTCGAAAATTCAATCTGAAGAATGAACTATTCAGCGAGCTCAAAGCTCTATTGATTCAGATGAATGTCAGCAGTCTGAACTATGAGCAGTTGATTATCAAATGTCAGCAATTGAATAGTCGATATCACGTCACAGTACAGAATCTTTTTAAGTCAAAAGCAGTGATTCACTCTGTCTCTGTGATCTTTACAGTTCTCGCGTATCTCGTCAAATATGCGACATTCTCGACAGGCTTGAAAGCTACGATCTTGAGTTCGAGAAATCTCATGAACTTATTGATCATCAACATGAAGAAACAAGACTCACTGATTCTCGAGAAGCATCAGCATCGCATGATCAATCATCTGTGTTTATACTGCAATAAGTCTGAGCATCAGACTGCGATCTGCAATTCAAAGCTCAAGATTCAGTTATGAATCATCTCATTATTCATCTTCGCAATCTTTATTGACAATCTCGCTTTCGATACTTCTTCTGTCTTGAGAAAAGTCTAGTCTCTGCGTACAGTCGCTCGCAGAGACAATCGAACAGTCTGAAAATCTCTGCACTCTCAGTTAGCTCGATTCATCGATTAGAAAAGAAGATGAACAATGATCATCTCGTGCTCTCAGATAATCTAGAAAGCAATAAAATCAATGTCAATCTTTCTGTTTTGATTGATATCAACGTCATCGATTATGCATTTATTGATGACTCTTTCGCGCAAAGACATTTTCTGCTCTGTTTTTCTTTGTCTGAAATCTGTATTCTTCAGAGATTTGATGATCAATCAGTCATATTCGATTCAATCACTCATTACGCTCTTGTCAAACTTCAAGTTTCAAGCGAAGAGCTTGAAGAAATCTTCTTCTATGTCACTCAACTTTCGTAATTCTCAGTTGTTCTAGATCTGCTCTGATTAAAAAGTCATAAAGCAATTATAGATCTGCGTCATAATCAGCTCATCTTTGAATCTCAAGTCAACTCAGAACTCGTACTCGAAACTCTCTCGAGCATCTCGATCTCGACTGTGTCAGTATCAGTCTCTTCAACATCTTCGTTTTCAAAACATCTGAAGATCTACGCTATAAATAGTGCTTCGTTTCTGCGACTCGCTAGAAAAAAGAATCATGATCTGTTTGTCATATTCATGAGAGATATCGACAAAGCTCTGAAAATCACGTCTTTCGTTGACTCTGTCACGCTATTGCTCCTCGAATATCACGACTTTCTAGATGTTTTCTCTCGCGAATTGACGAACATTCTATCTGAACGACGTCTCTATGATCATAAAATTCAGCTGCAGAAGAACAAAACTTCTATCTTCGAGCCTTTATATGACATGTCTCAAGATGAGCTTCGAATACTAAAGAAATATCTGAAGAATAATTTGATCAAAGACTTTATTCAAGTCAGCTCTTTTCTCGCGATCTCTTCGATACTCTTTGTTAAAAAATCAAGCGAAGAACTCAGATTTTGCGTGAATTATCGAGGTCTGAACGCCATGACAGTTAAGAATCGATACTCGTTATCTCTCATTCGAGAAACCCTAGATCGACTGACTAAGACCAAGTACTACATCAAGTTAGATATCATTGCAGTCTTTAATAAACTGCGAATGACTTATGAAGACGAGTGAAAGATCGCTTTTCGGACACGTTATGACTTATACGAGTACAACGTTTTGCTCTTCGAACTCACAAACGAATCGTCATCATTTCAGAACTTCATTAATGACACTCTGCATGACTTCTTGAACGTTTTCTGCATCGCGTACATGAATGATATCTTGATCTATAGCAACAGCAAAAAGAAGCATACTCAGCATGTTCATCAGATACTGAAGCGACTTAGAGTCGTTGAACTACAGATAGATATCGAGAAATGCGAATTTTCAGTTATCGAGATCAAGTATTTGAGCCTAATAATCATCATTCACGAAATCAAAATGAATTCTGAGAAGATCAATGTCATCATAAATTGAGCTGCATTTCGAGACGTCAAAGATGTTCAGAGCTTTCTGAGCTTCGTCAACTTCTATAGACGATTTATTAAGAAGTTTTTCAAGCTGATCGACTCGTTGACTGTCTTAATCAGAAAAGATCAGCCATTTAATTGAACTCAGAAGTGTCAATTCGTCTTCGATTGACTCAAGCAGACGTTCATCACTGTCTCTATCTTAATGCACTATAACTCGAACCTATTCGTGACTGTAAAAATCGATGCCTTCGACTATGTTGTGATCGAAGTCATGTCTCAGCGAGATGATAACGAGCAGTTAAGACCTGTGATCTATTTCTCTTTCAAAATGCTACTCGCAGAATGCAACTACGAGATTTATGACAAGAAACTTCTAGCTATAATCAGAGCTTTTGAGAAATGAAGACTCGAACTGAAAGGCACGTTAGACTTCGTTGAGATCATTTTCGATCACAAGAATCTAGAATATTTCATGTCAATTAAGCTGCTTAGTCGAAGACAAGTCAGATGATCAGAATTTCTCTCTCGATTTAACTTCAAAATCGTGTATCGTTCAAGTGAATTGAACACTCAAGTCGATGCACTTACGCGTCGATCAGAAGATCTTCTCTTGAACGAGAAGAATAATCATCGAGAACATCAGTGACAGATCGTGCTAAAATCAAAAAATCTGAAAATTCAAGTCTTAATCAATGTTTTCGACGATAGTGACTCTGAAGCATCTGAATCAAGTGACTCGAAGAACGAATCAGTGATCTCTGAACAGTCTGAATCATCAGAGAAAATGTCTATGAATGAGCTAGAAGAACAACTCTTCGCAGTCTATTTCAATGATGAATGAGTACAGATCATGATAACTGCGTTAAGAGACGATCAACGAAAGCTTAAAGAATTTTCGTTAGCGAAATGTATGCTGCGAAGTGATCGAGTCTACTATAGAGATAGACTATTGATATTCGAAGATGAGAAACTGCGACTACGTCTGCTTCAGTTAAGTCATGACACGTCTATTGCGAGTCATTCAGAAAGAGTCAAGATCTACGAAATACTCAGTCGTCATTATTACTGATTCGAAATGATCAAGACAGTAGCTCGCTTCGTATGCAATTGTCATCTATGCTCTCGAGTGAAGATCTCTAGAGAAAAATATCAGAAAGCTTTGAAGTCTCTTGATGTACTCAATCGTCGCTGAAAAGACATAGTCATGAATTTCATCATGACAGTATCTGAAAGTAAGAATCTGAACGAAAATTCGACAATCAATATTCTGATAGTCGTGAACAGACTATCTAAACAAGTGCATTACGAGTCTATGAGTGAAATTACAGCTCTAGATACAGCTCGAGTTTTTTATCATGCAATATGAAAACATCATGAATTATTTGATTCAATCATCTCGAATCATGAAACTCAGTTTGTCAATCACTTTTGAGATGAACTTTGTATTCGATTGAAGATTCAAGCTCGATTGTCAACTGCGTTTCACTCAGAAACGAATGATCAAATCGAGAACATCAACGACGTTTTGAAACAATATCTTCGAGTCTTCGTGTTCTTTATGCAGAACGACTGAGCTGCATGACTGTCATCAGCTGAATTTGTCATCAACAATCACTTCTTCGAAAGCACTCAGTGCACGTCGTTTCTAGCTAACTTCGAACAGCATTCTTGAATGAGATTGAAATCAAAGAAGACTCAGAAGAACGTTATTGAACATTCGAAATGAATACATGTCGATCTGTTTGTTCAGAAAATGAATCGAATCAATGAAATTCTGCGAGAACAAATGATCTTAGCTCAAGCATATCAGAAACAATTCGCTAATGTTCATCAACAACACGCTCTCAAGTATGCAATTAATGATATGATTTGATTAGATGCTCACAATCTGATGATTCATCGACTCAGCAAGAAGTTATCTAATAAATTCAAGAAATTTTTCAGAATCATCAAAATTGTTAGTTCTCATTCTTATCAGCTAAAGTTGTTCAATGACTGATTCTGTTTTGACATCTTTCATACTTATCTGCTTCATTCTGCGATCAACGATCTCTTATCTGAACAAATATCTTTCGCGTCGTTTTTGATAGTCTTTGTCGAAGAAGTGCTTAGCTGAAAGATGAACGAAATATTGAACTTTCGAATAAAGAACTCTCAGCTAGAGTATTTAATTAAGTGAACTGAAATAGAAGAAAACAGTTGAGTAAAGTTTGCGAATGTGATGAATGTCATCGAAGTCATGAACGTCTATCACGTTCGAAATCTCGATCGTTCGAATAAGAATTCATGAATCACTTACGTGCAAGAAAGCAGCGACTCTGAATATGAATCAGAGAATTAAAAGTCTCACAAAAGCTTCGACTTCAAAAAGAGAAATTTATTGTCACGATTTTAGCATGTGTTACTCGAAAGATGTTGAGAAAAGAGATGTTAGATCACTTAGATGATGTTGAACAATATTATAGATGATGATAGACGTGAAATTATCAGTGATGTTATGAGAATTTCTCGATATGAATGATACTCAGCGTTCATGAGATATAAGAACATCTGAATGATCTCTTTCTTTTCTTTCTTCTTCGTGCAACATCTTGTATCTAAAATCTAGTTATTAGAATTTCATTCTGATTTCATTCAGCTCTCAGTTCATGACACTAAATTAGAGTGCGCGAAAATTCAGTTTGCATGAAAACTTCGTGCATACGAGTAATTATTCTATTTTTAGAAATTGAATTTGAATTCAGTTTGCATGAAAACTCTGTGCATATGAGTAAGTATACTATTTTTAGAAATCGAGTTCAAGCAACTCAACTCGATCTCAAGTTGAGCTCAGATTGAGAAAGATCAACTCAACTTCAACTCAAACTCAAAATTGAGTTGAGTTGATTTCTTTCAACTCAACTCAACTTTAACTCGACGACAGATTTAGCTTTTATAAGTGAATATCTATCGACATCATGTTTATTTTCATCTGTAGAATCTTTGTTGATGTTGCATGATAAACATTGATGATCTGTCACAATGTTCTTTCTTGCATTGATTTCAGCTTGATGTTCAGACTCTTTCGATGATCTTTCATTCTCTGTGATGTATATCATATGATGACTTCATGACTAAGTAAAGAACGCGTCATCGCGAAGTATATTTGCTTACTTGTCGTCATTGATGAGTCTTAAGTAGACTCAATGATTGTCTGCATAATCTTTTGTTTAATTACTAGTTTTGCTTTGACATGATGCATGTAAGTCACTCATTTCAGTTTGAAGTTCAATTGAACTCTCAAAATTCTGATATTTGATTTCAAGTCAATCTGATGTTTTATCAACTTTACATTAACATTCATATTGAATCATTTAGAAGTTTTCATAAAGTAAATTAACTCATGCTTTGTCATCAAGAATTTGATGTCATGCGTTTTTGATCACTGTTCGCATCTATTATAAATTTCGCTAAAAACTCTGCAATTGCATTTTATAAACTCTTTGTATGTCAAGATATTGACATCATTCACGAAGTTTGTGAAGTTAGTTCTCAGCTTGATATCATCACATGCTTCTAACAAGTTCACATTGTAAAACAGATATAATATCGATGATAGTGAAGAATCTTGTGATATGTCAATGTTCATGCTGCATTTCATCGTCGTGTAGTCATTAATTGTGATCGTGATGCGTTGATCTTTCAGAAAGTTCTTCACAAACTTGAGAAGCAGTTTAAAAACTTTTCTCTTCTTCATGTCGTGTAAAAGTCTGCTGTGCATCACATTATTAAATGCACTCTTCTTATTCAGACTCAGCAGTGAAATTACTCTTTTTTTCATGTTGCTTCACACAGTATGTATCTTTTCTGTAATTAGTTGCAAAATCGTATTTGTTGATCTGTGCTTGCAAACTCTCATCTGAATGTTCAATATTGAGTCGCAAACTTCTATGATATTTTGCAGATGTTTGAATACAATGAACTTCAATATTTTACTCAGTGTGTCGAGTAACACAATTAATCTATATATTTTTGCATTGAAGTAATCTTTCTTGTCTGATTTTCACATCACTATTGTGATTGCGCTCTTGAACTGAGTTGACTGTATTTTCTTCTGTAAACATTTTTCAAAGAGAAAGCGTATTTATTCTGACGCGTTATCAACAAGCTTGCGCATTATTTTATTTGTATATTCTGTGTATTTTGAAGTCTTGTTGAGCATCGCTTTGTAGATGACTCTCTTAATCTTGCGATGCATCAGCGAAATGTCATTTTCAATCAAGAATGAATACTCGAAGTCTTTTGTATTCAGCATAAAGATTTTTGAAGATGATGAAAAGTGAGTCTGAAACATCATCTTCGTCTTATTCTGCGCTGTCATGATGATGTTGAAGCATTTTGACTTGATCAGAGAAGAAATTGTCGCTTGAGTCAATGTGTCTGCGACTGCATTTCTTGCTCATTTTGCGATTTGAAACAGTTCTCTTGAGAATTGCTTGACATTCTGCATGATCTTTCGATATTCACTGCGCTTCTGTTTTCTGATAATCTTGCTCTTCTTGTCACATGCTTGAATGTACTTTGTTCAGTCGTCGACGATTCGACAGCTTCTTCTCATTCGTCACACGCTCTTGACGATCTTCATACACTTCTTCGTTCATTCTGCTTTGATCATTTCGTGTGATCTCGCTCAAAGAGTGAAAATCTTGATGATCTTCTTCAGTGCATTCAGCAGTTGCTTCGTGTATTCATCTATGCGCTGACGCTTCGTCTTTTGATTCGACAGTGATTTCGACATTTGTTCTCTCAAAGTATTGATGAACTTCTCTTCATTCATTGTCTTTCAGTTGCGACGCGATCTTCGCGCTGACTCTTCGCAGGCTCTAAGATCTATTACTGTCTGTATCGACAGATGATCTGAGAAGTTTTTCATTTCTTCATTGATTTCGCATCGTATCAACCTGTTTGTGATGTTCTCTGTCGTTACTATGATCGATTCTAGAGGGAATAATATCGAAATCATCGAGAGAAATACTAATAGCAGAATAAACAAAATGCCTGGTTTATGAGATGAGACTCTCTATGATCGACTTAGTTTCAAACACAGGCTTTCACTCGTCGAAGGCCGATTTCGACCGCAGGGTTTTTGATAGTCGATGTCCTCGATTTATCAAAGATCACATAGTCACCTTATTTGCTATGTTCATGGTCTCTGCAGACCTAAAACTCTGATAAGTTTTTCAAGATCTTCAACAGTGTTCTCGTTATTAGATTTCGCCCGGGATAGCACAAGCCTCATCTTGAGGATCCTCGCCTTCGAATGGGAGCGGTTTACTACAGGGATCTTGTTCTCGTAGCCAGCGCAAGTGAACCTGATGAATCTTGGGATGACATGCTCTGTTGACACATTACCCAGCTCAATGTCGCTAGCGATAGATATGTACGCTGCATCAAATACTTCATCTTCGCAAGCTGACGAACAACAAGACCTGGCATTGCACGTCTCTGTATATGTTGCCGAGCAACATTCAGTTGCGCTCTTTAAGTTCGCTGGGGTAGCGATCACGGCGTCTTGGGCACATGGGCGATTCTGGTAGGCTCAGGCTCATTCCTAGCATAAGAATTTCATACATGTACCTCGTGCGCTCTGAGTCTTAAAGGTAACTAACAAGGACAATTTGCCGCGAAGATTGGGAGACATACGAACTACCCCAGCCCATTCCATTGTATTGTAACATTCTTCTTTTAGACTCAAAATCCGTAATTTTCGGAAAACTCATCCAACTCCTAAAAACACTGCTGGAGGTCTTATCGTATGGCCTCCGGTGCCTTTTATACTTCAGCTACGCTAATGCAAGCCAAGAGGCACTACACAGCGCGCATTCTTTCCTTCCACTGTCAATCCTTCTATTGCTTCTTTATTTGACCTTCCTGTCGCTAATCACCATAACCACTATAGCGTCTCACTGTCAACATCGTCAACATGTTCAAATTCACCTCCTTCGCTTCGTACTGTGCTGATCCCGCTGTCGTCGCACTCAAATCTCCTAGAAGCCTTGGACGGATGTCCCACTTCGTTGGAAGAACATGACCCATGTTGAACCATCTAGTTACCCTCATACTGGAGGCTCCAGTCGCATGCCTGGGCCAACTATCCAAGCAGTGTCTCTTCATGGCGATTGATGACCCGACATGCTGGACCGTACTTTTCAAGAGGGCCAAGAGAAGTGGAGGGTTAAGATGAAACGTAGACGTCGAGTATTCTCGTGGTGCGAGTTATTCTTGGTCAGTTCATGTGAGCTAATCCCAAGTAGAGAAAATGCTACATCAATCGATAAGTAAGGTAGCTTTCAGATTTTTCTTTTGCTACTAATCAGAACACCTCACCCCTAATTCACGGGTGAAATATGCACTAGTAGTACTATAGTCACATACCAAACCTAGCTCAGCGTCCCAAAACAGGCGCTTCATTAGAACCGCGCAAGTTTTAAAAGAGACGGGTGTAAAGATAGTCCAAGATTCTCTCGGCTCAGGATATTGTAGTTGCTTAGAATCGGGTCATACAGCTTGTGCAGAGAGAACCACGATAGAATAAGTGATATTGCCTTAATCAGACAGCATAAGTTGTGCCGGCAAATAGATATAGGACGAGCTCTTGTTCCAGTAATCGCCCTCTTTTTCTGGTAGTGACAAGTCATCATCAGCGGCAGGCGGACTGATGTTATGTGTGACTGCATAGGAGGTGTCCCGAGATGATGTCGACCCGGTTACGATGCTGTAACTAGCGCCTAGGGGATATTTAGGCTGGATCATCCTATGACAGAAATAGTACCGTACTTTTTTTCCAGCTATAGCTAAGCCAAGAGGTAGAGTTGTACTCATGCGTTATTCAGACACAACCGGGATATTATATTGCGGCGCCCGTCTCTTGTCTAACAAAGAGAAGGGACTGAATTGTGGGTGATGGGTAAAATAAGCGATTGATTTCGGAGAGAGTAGCCGGTACATAGGAGATGTGGTAGGCGGCGGGTATATCGGGCGGATGAGGGGAGTGAACGATGAGCTCGTGTACTATAGATTTAGTCATGGGATCAAGAACCTATATTGGAGAGATAAAGAGACATTGTCGATGTTGACAATCTTATAGCAGATTTCTTCAGGGAAATGAACCGCAAAACAATCTGGGGAAACCTTGAAATCCAGGAAAAGCAATAGCGCATAAGCGGCTAAGGAACCGAGATATGAGGTGTTTCGGGGGTAACCCCTTACAGCCGTTGAGCGCTTATAGCTTGTATAGTCCTGCCGATACGAGAGGATGTACGGACTCGACGCCAACTTTTTCGATTGGCCATGCTAATTATAGGTCTAACGTGGGATGGTCCGAAAGATTATCCTCGTCCAATACCAGTGAGATGGGGGTTTCAAACACACATATTTATATGTCTTGCACGTCTCGCTCCGAAGTCTGTCACTCAGGATATGACTAGGCGCTATCAATCATGGGTCTTCATCCTGCGTCTTCTTCACCCTTTCGTTCTGTCATAGCGCGGACATTCGTAGTTCTTTGGCTCCTCATCTCTCGAGTATCTAGCGCGGTGATTATGGGAGACGTCAATACCACGGGCGGTTTGCCAAGTCCGAATATGACACGATTGCAACACACGCTCAACGTCTCAAGTCCGACCCACAGTCCGAAGTATCATTGTACCAATAGCAGGGAATGGATAGGTCGCGATAAAGGCTATCAGATCACAGATTGCTTCAACGCAAGACACAAGTTCTGGAAAGAAATGATAGAAACTCATAAGCCAGAGCAACTCGTAGAGTATATGGGCAATGATGCCGTGCCGACAACGCGTTTTGAGAAAATTCAGACCCCTCTCAGATTCACCTCCGGTAAGTGGGTATTCACGCTAAAATTAGTCTTCTACGATCAAGGTCCGAGTGGCCTGATTATCAGAACGTGTCAATGACAGAAAATCGCAGGTTCCTGCACGGTTGCTATTGTTATGCGTGGCTTTTTCGATCCTGGAGAGCTACCAGGAGACCCCAGTCTGCACTGGCCGGACAATAACGATGTAGCGACCCGGAAGGACCCATACGACGATTTGTTGGAGATTCTCTCAAATTGTCGTTATGTAGGTGACAGTGGGTGGTACCAATTCGGTATGTTTAATTCGTTCATACCAGTTTGTCTACTTTGCTTGAGTTGTGCAATATTGAGTACACCTCCTTGCAAGCTAGACTTGAGAGCTGACGATTTCTGTCTCATCCTCGATTTCCAGGGTATGAAGGCGACATAGGCGTTTTTATCTGGAGAACCGGATCAGTAAGAGACAAGGAAGTTTCCGAGGCCATAGATTTTAATACAGCGATGAGGTAATCACTGCGGTGGGGGCTTATACTCTTGAATAAAGGGCGACTGATCCGTTTATGGTAGCCATTGTAAGCCTCAGCTTAGGTCGATAGTATATGATGCGCTGCACAGGTTCCATACCGATTACCATTTTTTGACCGTGTGCATTCAAGTCAAGTTTCTGTCTTTGTTCTTCTCTTTGATGCGGAAAAGATTTGTGCTCGCCAAGATTAGTAGCCGTATCCTGCGCTTTTGGGGAACTTCTATGCCACCTTTGGATTCAATTTACAAGCTTATGCAACAAGAAAAACTCGGCAGAAGAACGGCCTGGAACCCGTTATCTTGATCAAATTTGCCGCTCGTTCTGAGGGTCGCCACAAAGACAGATGATCTACAAATGACGTTCTTGTGCCTAGGTTTATTCATATCGTGAGACCTGCCGAGTCTTTTTGTCTTGGCTCACCGGCAGCCTCGAAAGAGCCGTTCGGAGAAATTTTCAGGGCCTGCGCGCTACTGTACACTGGTGGTACCCATGTAACGTTGTGGCCTCGCTCTTTCATAAACCTCACAGTGCTGTTGTCGTATTCCCACTCGAAGGCAACCTGATTGGGAATCAACTGGTCATGAAGCCGCGGCCTAGCTAGGGCTTCATGCGCTGTCATGTTACGATCGATAACATCCAGAGCGTTTTGAATGGTGGCCGTAATGATTCGAGAGCCCCCAGCGGCACCAAGAACCGCAAACAAAGAGTGGTTTGATGAATGCTCAACTATGAGAGGGGTTATTGATGATAGAGAGCGTTTGTTAGGCCTGATATAGTTGGCTGGAGTTGGCAAATAGCCAAAAGCATTTTTTACGTGTGGGATTGAGAAATCATTCATCTCATTGTTCATGATGATACCAGTCTCAGGCACCAGTACCCGCGAACCGAATAGCAAGTTGATTGTAGTAGTCAAAGATGTAGCCAATCCAGAGGAATCTGTTGTGACTATGTGGGATGTTCCATGTGTTTCAGCGCTTTCGAAACCGTTGGGATCGTAGGCCGATACATTCTGGGTATGGTGGTCTGAGATCTTGGCTCTTATCGCCGCCGCGGACGTAGCGTCAAGCATATCCGCTTCGAAATCGTACAAACCATGCAAGAAATCTGGATCTCCAAGTTCTGTCCTCTTCCCGTACCCAAACCTCATAGCTTCATCAAGTCGGTGGGTATTAAGATTTAGCGTCTCTTGGTTCCCCAAGTCTTCGTAGCCCTCAAGTGTCTTCAGCACGTTCAAAGCCACGGCTCCACTAGCAGGGGCACCACAACCATAAATGTCAAACCCATGGTAGCTGATCCTCACGGCCGGTCGAGAGACAACGGCATAGTTCCGTAGATCTCCCGCTGTCATAGTCCCATTAGTTCCCAGCACGGCCTTTATGGTTGCGTCGGCCATCGAGCCGGTGTAGAACGCCTCTGCGCCTTCCACCGCTATTTTCTCCAACGTGTCTGCGTATCTTTGGCGATAGATGGTATCTCCTAGTCCCAACCTTGTCCCGTTGGGAGCAAAGTCAATTGCCCAATTATTGTCTTTGGCGAGGAAATCGAAATCCTGGGTTGCAAAGCCCATGAATCGAAGGAGATCGTAAGAGACAACAAATCCATCCCGAGCGATCTTTACCGCTGGCCTGACCACATCCGCCCAAGGAAGGACTCCGTAGTGGGTGTGAAGGTACTCAAGACCACGGACTTCTCCTGGGATTCCACTAGGCTTTCGTTAGCTAGCTTATGTAAAGAAATATCTAGAAACACACCTAGCAAGCCCACCATATACGGAGCCCTCGACGTTGTTCTTGTACATGTCCTCGAAAGCGGCAGCAGGTGCCGTTTCTCGGAAGTCGATGGCTTCATAGGTACCGTTGGGCGATCGAACAAGGACGAATCCTCCGCCACCAATACCACTATGGTACATTCCTATGACTCCCACGCAAAAGGTTGTCCCGACTAGAGCGTCGGCGGCATTGCCCCCGGCTTCAATTAGGTTGATCCCAATTTGGCTGCATATTCTATTCTCGGAGGCGACGGCTCCCAGTCTGTCGTGGTTAGTTCTCTCAGAAGCAGAAGATCCAAGGAAAACTTGGGCCGCGAGCGTGACTGTGGCGAGTAGGGCCCACGCGCAGAATATAATCATCTCAGTCCTCGACGCACAAGAGGAAGACATGGTGCTGTAGTCGATTACTGACGTGGACGTTGCTGTGCGCTGACTATCAAGTCAAAACACGCCATACAAAGTCTACCTTCACCTATTAGAAACCACAATTGTGCCGAGTATTCGACAAAAAGGAAGCAAACCACCAAAAAGATAGCACCGAGTAGTTGTTGCTAATCTGATCTGATCTGATCTTATCTTGCATCTTATCAGGTAGATCTTTAGATTCGATTATTTTGCCCATTCCATTAGCGCGGTTTTGCAGTTGAACAACAAACCCGCTCCCTCAGAGCCTCTGGCGTCCAATTGAATTACTATAGTCAGATCATCGGCGAACATGCAACAATACCATGCTCTCACCTATGTCTCGATAATCTTTGGAACTTTCCTCGGGGCTGCTGTAGCCCATGAGCGCCAGCTACTCCCAAAACCACACCAGCTATGGATACGGCAAGCCGATACTTCCATTTGCCTCAATGATACTGGGGACTGTGCTCAGTCGAATACAATTGGCGATCAATGCCTATCAATAATTGGCATGGACCAAGCAAGCTTAGAAGCAAATGATACGCCTCAGAACGCACAGAAAGTCAGAGACTGCGTTTGCAATGGGGACTATTGGAGCCACCTATATGCGTGCGCTACATAATCCCTTCGTCTGATAGTTGTAACCGTCGCTGATAGTCAATCATAGTTGCAACAGCTGTTTGACAGCTAACAACCTCTATCCAACCGATCTTAACCCTGATGCTACACCTTTGCCCACCCTGTCATCCTCGTACTGCACCCCGGCCGGCGGTAGATCAGCGATAGAGACTATAGATGGCTTTGTGGATCCAGTAACCCAGGAGGTGTCTGGCTATGACGTTACGGCTACTGCAACAAGCTCCACCCTGGCAATGAGCAGCCAAGCGACTACAGGAGGGGGTGCTGGTAGAATTACACCATCGCCTGACGCAACCGTAACCGATCCTGCGTCTGCGCGAGTGTCACCGTACCTCAATCATTCTGCGAATGCTACGGTTACGGAAACATCCCAATCCAGCAGCTTGGCAGCATCAACTCCAAGCGGTTCAGCTTCCTCGGCATCTACGTCAGGTTCCTCTACTAGCTCGACTTCGGCATTGCTATCATCCAACTCACAGTCATCTTTTGCGACATCAACAACTGCGACATCGGCAACGAAGAGCTCCGGGTACAGAAATACGGCTACTATCTCCCTTTCATCTCTGGTACTTCTCTTGGGGGTCTTCGTTCCCAATCTTATCTGAGGTTCCGGCGCAATGGATATACCCCTTGGCTGTTACTGACATCGGCGCTTTTTTTCATTTCTTAGAGATAATTCATCGTCCAATAACCCTTATACATTCGCTTTCCATGCTCCGTGTTAGATTCTTAGCTACGGCAAATACCCTCGAAATGGATAATAGATTTGACTCTTGAATATCTTCCGCCATGAGGAGCGGCTAGATGTTCACGAGATATCCTCCAGCTTGCGTTCTTCCTTTTCCCAAACTGCCCAGTGTACTACGCATAATTCATAATACCGTTTGTTTAGGTTCCTCAAGTAGTGGGCCAGCATCAGTATTCAACTCGTCGTTGGTCCAGCCGACCTTCCATAACCAAACCCAGCCACCGTAGCCCCTCGATCCCCAAGTACCGACGATTCCATATGGAGTCATGATGCTGGACCAGTACCAGATATTAAACTGGTTATACCGCTTTGTCAGCATCACCTTCCCAGATTTCTGTTCAACTAGTCCGTCCAGGTCAAAGGGTTCTACACCATCCTTCCCAGTGGCATGGAGGTATAATATGGTTGGACAATCATCGTTCGCACTCGCCGAGAATCGAATACCGTGCATCGGCGGGTCAAAAGAAACACGCTCCTCAATCTGTCTTGAAATTGAGTAAAAGCCAGTCCACTCTCCGTCTTCGAGAAACTCTCGGCTCGTCATCTTGGGCAAATGGCACGTCGCAAGTTCTCTAGGGGTAGTGAGAGCAAAAGGGAGAGGTAAGTCCATCATGGAGAGGAATGGTATGTCTTTGGCATTTGGAACGATCAGCGCTGTAGGTGGTAAACCAGGATGTTTAAACCTGTGCGGACTGAGTATGAACCCCCGGCTGATATTGTCCCGAAGCAACATGGCGAAAACGCCCACGGCCATGATTGCTTCAACATACTTCTGCAATAGCATCTCAGGGTTTTCAATGGATAGCTCAGGCGCATTTTCAGGCTCATACAGGGGCTCGAGCAAATAGCGCTTTAGCCTTTGCGGACATTGCGAGGTCGAGAAGTCATCTGTAGTCTTGGACATGAGTCCTGTTCCGATACAGAAAGCCAACGCTTGCTTATCGTCTACCGATGCCCATTCAAAGCTAGCAAAGGTAGTGAACATGCTTAACGCGGTTGGAAAGTCGACCATGGGATCTATGGGGTAAGTTTACTAGCCGCAGAGTTTGGTCTTATCATAAAACTTACGGTTTGAAGCCGCCAGTTGTGGCGCCCAGCTGACAAACTTGTCAATGAGAGGATCGGTTGGCAATTTAATAGCTTTAGAGTCCGCCAGAGCGTAGCGGGCCCATGAGGATGTCGGAGACTCAATCGTCAATTTAGGACCCTGCCATTTCAGAGAACGGCGTTTGTTATGGTAGTCTATGATGGATTTGAAAACTAGACGATCATTGCATGATCGATGGAGAATTCTGCTAACCTCCATCAGCGCAAGTATAGCCTCGCAGGGCGAAAATGTAGCAATTCGGCGTAGGATCTCAATAGGCAGGCTATCAAGCTTGAGCGATGATGAAGACATGATGTTTTGTGGGTGCCAATGAAATTCTGATGGATGTGAGTTGCAGTATGAAGAGAAGTTAGGCAGCAGGCTATAGATATTTCAGTGACAATTTCTACACTTGTTTGCAATTACTCACTTGACAGAGGGTCTGTATCTTCTTAGCTGCAATACCACAATTAATGTAGAACCTTCATTAATAGAACTTTGTTAGATTTATATCTTCACATTGTTTTTCTCGTAAGGTAGAGTTATACACTTGACGCGCTCTGCATAATTAAGCGCGTGTTGCAGCGCGTCATCCAGCAGCTCTGACCTTCAGCTGTAGTATGATAATTTCCACCCACAACCCCTAAACCCAGAGCAACCACAGCTTCCAAGTCAATTGGATGCGTACCCTGCCGTGGGAGCTTCTTCTGAATACTGTCTGGTATAGGAACCGCTATATGAACTCAATGTACCATGGTGAATAAGTTGAGCGAAAACTGTTCAAGTGCACATTGCACCAAGTCCAAAGTCTGGAATCTTGAGAAGATGGGCAGAAATAGTGGCAACCCACTCCACTCGGCCCCAAGTGATTTTTTCGGATATTACGTCGAAGATGTTAGTGATGATGGTTGCCCTTTGTCGCCTAAACGAAAATCACCAAAGACCAAACAATCTCGGGGAAATTTCGACCAAGATATGAGCCCACCAAGCAGCTCACGCCTCAAGACCTTAACAGATAGCGATAGATTACTTGACGAGGAAGACGATGCGAATTTGTATGACGACTTCGATATTGAAGGTGTCAGTAAAGAGGAAATGGCCTTTTGGTCACAACTAGCTCCCGTGGGCCAAAAACTTACGGATGTCGAGACATCGCCTCCCCAAATCCAAGCCAAACTAGACAAAGCTCCAAGTGTGTGTTGGTCATGTCTTGCTCATATTACGCTAACGCACCATATAGCAAGCACGAACGCCACCAAGTCCAGTCCTTCAGCCGCAAAGTTAATGAACCACTTCATCCGTCGTCATCCATTCTTTGCCCAGCAATCTCTCTCCCAATACACCACTTCGGAACGGAGGAAGTTCGAGAGAGATGTGTATGACTTTGCCAGAGCTCAAAGTCTTTCGAAGGCGCAGGCGAAATCGCAGACAGTCAAGGCTCGAGCAATGTGTGGAGAGGAGGAATACGACAGTGAGAACTCGGCTCTGGGGGATGAGCTAGATGATTCAAAGGAAGCATTAAAACGGACTTCTGCGGCCAGCGTTATCAAGTCTACGAGCTCAGAAGTTCTACCATCAATCGAGACAAAAGGTATATTGGATATTCAGTCCCCAGGACATCAACAAGTTTATTCCGTGGATGCAAAGGAGGAACCGCCAAAGACTAAGGGAAATGGACATCAGACACAAACACCACAGCTCCATGCAAGTAGGATTCAAGGGCCAGACAGACGAACTAAAGTCGATAGGACAGTTCAGGAGACCAAGCCGAAGGCGCAGGATTCACCTTTGGCGCAGCATATTTCAGTAGCGGCTGAAAAGAGTAAGGCAGATCCAAAAGCCAAGAGAAGGGAGAGGAAGAAAGCCAAGAGGCAAGCAGCTAAGGATAATTCAAAAACCCAAGAACCTTTGGCTACGAACCACAACCTAAGTTCTGATGGCGCTGGTCCAAACAATATCATAGCACCACCAACGAAAGGGCCGAATGACCCTAAGTCCGAAGCGGAAGCTCATCAGAACTTCCTCATATCCAATGAGCGAGATCCGCATGAGCATAGCCAAACTGCAGACAAATCCAGAAAGGACTTAGAGGAAGCTAAGAAGAGATCGATAGCGTTCGACGCAGAACTACGGGCCTCAAGAGATTATATCAATGAACATGCAATTGACTTGTACAATCAAGGGAAGTACAAAGGAGCGAGCAAGGAAATGAGAGATGACTTGAAGGGGATGGCAGCAGAACGGAAAGCCATGAATGAAGACAAAACAAACTTTGCAAAGGCAGAGAGTACCTCGAAGAAAACAAAGAAGAGAAAATCCGTAGCTGCTGAGGTGATTGAAGAAAAGACTGATTCCAAAAAAAGAAAGCGCAAGTCCAACGGACATTCAAAGCCAGAGGACCTTCCCAGCCCAAAAATATCGGGTTTTCACTCTCCGATGATTCAGTGAGCATGACCGCTGCTGATGAGGGGGTGTCCATGAACGACAGCGAGCCAGCCACAAGAGCTTTGGAGATTGAGTCAGCGCACCAACAGATGAGCGTAGTCATACCTAGCTCTACGAAGACAGATCAGTTCTACACGATATATCTTCCGTCAAGCACTTCTAGCAGCCCCTTGTCAAGCGCCCCCACGAGTCCTGTGTTCCCCAGGACACCGCCTAGAATCAAGCAGGAAGTTGAATCAGACTATGAGCGGTCACGGCACTTGTCTCGGCGTGTGGCCGTTGAACGTGCCAAGTCCGTTCCATGCAGAATTACAAGAAACACTTGGTCGAACTTCGGCCTTTTAACCCCCCTGTCACCTAAATCTAAGGAGAGAGGCAGATTGATTTATCAAGATTCCCCTCGGTCATGTCTGCATCAGACACCGAGTCGTTCGAAACCCGTTATACCTACGCGAAGGTCCAGACGCAACACTGTTGGCGTCTCATCAGCTTCATTGCCGTGTTTGCTGTTAGATCCAGGCCCTCCTTATTCAACGCCAAATGATATTGCGGACGCTGAATCGGATTATGGACGATCACGCCATATATCTCGTCTTTTCCAGTCAACCCCGACGGCAGCGTCAAGGAGGACCCTCCGCTACAGCTACAGCTCGAGCTCCAGCCCCCTCTCCAGTGCTCCCTCGAGCCCGGTTTTTCCTTCAACGCCACGCGCTAAGCACATCGAGCGTGGAAACGGGGCAGACTATAAGCTACTCGAAGCTCCGTTCTTAAACAAGTCAGTCGCGCCTCACGGATCCAAACGTCCTACAACCTCCCGATACTTTCCCAAACCTCCCCAGAAACGACCCAAGACAGGCCCAATCTCCTGCATTCCTTTTCCCCCCCTAGCCTCCCCCACTTTCGGCCTTGTTCAGGAATCCCTCCAGCACGACCCCTTCCGCCTCTTCATCGCCGTCATCTTCCTCAACAAGACCCGCGGCACAGTCGCCATGCCTGTCTACCACGCCCTCATGACGCGCTACCCTACTCCTGAAGCTCTCGCAGAAGCGAAGCTCGAAGATGTCGTTGGGTTCTTTCAGCATCTGGGATTACAAAACCAGCGAGCGAAGAAGTGCATTGCGCTTGCCGAAGCCTGGCTTACCCATCCACCTGAAGAAGGCAAGCGCTACCGCCGTCTCCACTACCCAAACCGCAATGACGGCAAAGATATTCCAGTAGGTAACGGTCCGATTCCGGACGACGATTCACGCGTTGCGTGGGAAGTAGGACACCTACCCGGCATCGGCGCTTACGCAATCGATAGCTGGCGCATCTTCTGCCGCGACAGACTGCGAGGTTTACCAATCAAAATGGACCCTCTTCCACAGAGTGACAAGGACGATGACAAGGACGAGCAAATGCAAGGCGAATGGGCCAGAGTACTGCCCCTTGACAAGGAACTTCGAGCGTACCTGCGATGGCGATGGCTGAGGGTGGGCTGGGTATGGGACCCGCTCACTGGAGAGAGAAAACCTGCGGGTAAGGAGGTCCTCGCGAAACTTGAGAAGGGCGGGGTTGTAGTTGAGGGGGATGCTAGTGGTGAGGTATTGGGAGAGTATCATCAGGGTCCGGAGATGGTGGTGAAGCGGGAGGTCGAGGAGGTCAAGCATGGAGACGTTGATGGTGGCAAAGAGGATGAGAACATGGTGGATGTTGAGGGTGGCGAGGAGGAGGAGTGGATGTTCACGCCCTCGAGCTGGCGTCTTCGGTCTAGCGATGACGGTGTCTGATCTGATCCTGGAGATTTGTACGAAATTTGGTGTTGTGTAAAGGGATTTAGCGAGTTTGTGGTGCGGATAGATATTGTAGATACCTTTCTAGCGTATGGATTTAGCGACTTAGCGAGGTGGTGGGCATGAGGAAGGTAGCATAGCATAGACAGACAGCGAGTGAGGTAGAGTGTGTAGATTAGTATTTGTCGAGGGTGGGGACGACGCAACCACATTTGCAAATACATCTCCGTAACCGTCCTGTCAATCTCTCCCTCGTCGTACGTACGGGACAGCCATATTTAAAAGGTCTGTTTTCGAATCTATCACGGAACCCAGGCGGCATCTACCCTAATTACACCTTCCTACACTAAAGTCTTCTTTCACACACCCACGATCTCTCAAGTTACTCCACTCATCCCTAGAACCCCAGGCGTGTGCTACGCCGACAATACCTTCCCTTCAACCAGCGAAAAACACCGCATCCTCCCTCACCTCCTTCCCACTACACACAAACCCCATCGGTGTCTGCGAAAAATCCTGCCCCTTTCTCCTGACCGACAGCCACTGCTGCATGAACTCCAGCGGCGCCTTGGTGAAGACTTCAGTTTCCTTGCGATGTTCAACTTTTCCGTCGTCGGCAAACGGTAGTTCGTCCCACAAGTTCGCCACTACCGAGGACGGGGCATCAGGCGGTGGTAGGCCGAGCCGCTCGCAGATGGGTGGGTAGTTGGCGTAGTCGAAGTAGAGACGGCCGGCGAAGATGCCGAGGTCCCGGACCAGCCAGTGGGGAGCTTGCCAGGTCGAGGGGAGAGATGGGACGCTGTAGAACTTGAGGGTGCCAAAGGCAAGCATGTTCCTGGTCACAGGTGCAGCGTAGCTGATCAGATGCGTGCAGCGAGTCTTGGCGTCACGGATATCGTCAAGCAGGGCTTCGGCTTCATGGGGACTGATGATGATTGCGGCTTGTGAGACCGCGCTCCAGAGGATCCATTGCACTGGGCGGAGGTATTCGTCTCTTGGCTGTCCGTGGGAAATTTGGATTGTGCCCATGAAGTCAGAAGTGACAAATAGATTTGTTAGAGCTGCATTGCCATTGATTCCAAGACGTATGCCAACACCTGTACGTCGCATTGCTAGGAAAACGTGCTCGTATGCACCTGTACGAGAACGTATCTGACCACGTTTTGCGAAATGGTTAAGATCTTCGTGTAGAGAGAGATGCTTAAGAGCGTTCGCTGGTGGGGGCTTCTTCAGTTCTCGTATCGTCTCCACCTCAATTGCCACTTCACGCTCTTGCTCGACTTCCTGGTGGGCGAGTGCTTGTACCGTTTCGGTAGTCTCACAGAGGTTGTCCCTCATGTAATTGAGTTGGTCCACATATATGGCTAGTAGAGGCACGTCGGTAGAGGCAGCTGGAGATGCTTTGGTCTTTTTCCGAGGCGCATACAGATGCTCCAACGTGTAGTGCTCCGGCTGTTCAATGACCTTTAAATAGCGATTACGATGCTCGACGTCAGTGGCGCCGTTGGAGTTTGAAATTGCAGAAGATGTTCTTTGGCAAAAATCAAGGCCTTGCGAGATGTACAGAGGCTGTATCTGCTCGATGGTGCGGCATGACTGTTCCAACAACCAGGAAATCACGTCGTGAGAGTCGATTGTATCACTGGAGCCTTTGCCTCGCACATTGACAATGCTCTGGTGGACTTCAGGGGGAGCAAAGAAAACGACCGTTTGCTGAGTTGCCAATAGCCGTAACCGCATAGCAGCTGATGGAAAGTTAGTAAAGAACAACGGTCTCTGTAGAACTATTTAGAGTCGCAAATAGACCAAGTTTTTTCTTGAAATAGCATGGGGTTCAAGTACGAGGCTCTTCCGATAATGAAATTGGGGGAAGGGACATATGTAACTTATAAATCTCGACTTCTCTCATTCAAGTTACCATTGGTCCAATAGTTGGCCGGGGGCGTCCGCCTGGTGATGTGTGTGGAGGATAGAGGTTAAAAGTGAAGTAGAGACGAAGGGCTTACCTTGTACAGTGTGATCTTTAGTCTGGCCAGGGCCAAGTGTGAGCGCGGCTACTGCCGTTGCTGGCATTTTCAAATCGGTGCCTCTTGTGTGAGCCTCATCAAGATAAACCAAGCAAGCTTCAAGATTATCGTTGAAATGCGAACCCACCAAAGGTTGTGAGCGGCCATCCCTAAACAGAACTCGAGCCTTGTCTTCCTTGTCGAAAAACACAGCTGCCTCCGCTTTGGTGTCTACGGTAAGCCAGGTTTTCACTAAATCCTGATTGTCAAGTTCGAGAATTTGTGCTCCGGCGTCGAGTATCATACGGATGCTGTGCTTGAAGACTAAATGGAGGAACAAGTATTCAGTCAACCTCCTACCTTGGTTATCCGCAGCGAGGACGTAGAACCTGTTCCTCGGCTGCAAAAGATACGTTAAAACCTCAGCGTTGGTATGAGCGAGCCCAGCTAGATCTCGTTGCTCAATGTTTAAGGGTAACAAGGTTCGATTATCATTTGTGCCACTAAAGCCTGTCGTTATGGAAGTCGAGCTTTTGATTAACGACTTCTCTACCAAAGGCAATCGAGCGTTTGAATGATTGTTGGACACCGCCGACATATTTGAAGGCGGCAAGGGTATATCCCAGGCGGAGCTGACGAGCTTTCGTTCAAACGTCTTAGCATGATATGGGAAGACGAAATTGTTGAGAAAGCAATCAATCACAATCATATTGTAGCGTAGATGATCCCACAGCTCCTTTCGTTGAATCTCGTCATCGACATTGATCGCCGCCCACGTACGCACCGAGTCGGGGAGAGTTTTGGCTTCTTGTATCCATCGGTCGTAATCTAGGGCTGGGTCATCAGACTTCAAGACGTGTCGGAGCGTTTTCTCAAACTGAATCTCCTCCAAACCTGAGTAGTAGAAGCTCAAGCAAGTCAGTAGAATGGCGACGTCTGGATGCCCAAACTCCGCTTGATCAGAAGGAACGCCTTTGGCTTGATAGGGTACCGCTACTGGGTCTCGGTTTGGGTGTAAGCCGTATTGGACATTCCATCGTTTATTCAAAGCCATGAGCAGGATTCGATACACAAGTAACCCACGCAGAAGAAGAACGTCTTGCCTAGCCGCTGGACGGTTTTTGAAAACATTTGAAACACTTAGGATTTCATCCTTAGAGAAACGAGGTTTGTCCAGTAGGTTCGCAACAGCTTTGAGCTCCTCTTTTGTACAGTCGTTGATGGGCAAGATCCCGCCTTCACCCCTGCACACACTTTCCGTTATGCGCTCTATTAGAGTCTCCTTGATAAGGTCTTGAGAGAAGTGTATCGCCGGGAATCTTCCGGTGCCACCTGAGATAGTAATCTCGATACCCCGTGAGTATTCTCGCTGTAATTGCTCTACGGTTCCTTTGACAAGTCGCAAGATGGCTTGGACAACCTTCCATCGATGTGGGTGTCCGTCAATCATACTCTGCGCACCGGAAGGGTACACAAGCTGCGTCTTGACTGCAAGGCTGTAATCGCACTCATCCAAGACATCCCGGAATTTCGATACGAGCCACGATTGCACCTGCATCATGAAAGCTGCTTCTTTAATTTTCCCACTGGAGAGCCGCTGAAGACCACTAAGCTTGAACGACAGTAGATGTTCTGGTAAAGCTAGGATGACACCTTGTTCTTTCAGGGTCTCCCGATGTAAGTCCAGGTATGCTGTTATACTATCTTTTGAAGTCGAAGTTCTTCGAGAGAATGGTACATGCTTGACGGTGCGGCCGAGAAGCCCTCCAAGTCGGGCCTGAAGTAGCTGCGCCATTTGAAGTAGCAAAGGTTTTGGCACGATTACTCGAAAGAGCTGCTTCCTGTCTGCAAGCATGGCCGCGATCATTGGGATAATGACGCTCGATTTCCCTTGGCCCATGTTCATCTGGAGGACAGAATTCGAGCCGGACTCTGGAGTAATCATCGCTTTAGCAACTATGCATTGGTCGGTACGGATGAGTATATTGTTTTCGATTTCGAGAAGGAGCCAATCCGGATAATCCTTTGGATTCCATTCGCAATGACCTTCATTGTCGAAAAGTTCCCAAAGCTGTGCGTTATTATGGTTTCTATCCGCCGCTTCGATCCTCAAGAGTCGCTGCCATCTAGTAAGCTGCCTTGCGTAAGCTATAATGGCTTCTTTGAGAATTCCAAAGGACTTGACATTAGAGTTACTACCAAGAGTTTCAAGTAGAGTTGAAGGCGTGAGGTTTGGCCAAAGACCTCCGCGGCTAAGCCAGGCGAAGGCTGGATGCTGATTCAACGTCGTGCAGATCATGTCGAAGTGAGTGTATACTTCGTCCTGGCACGACAACATAGTAGTTGCAAGGCGTTTCCGGTCTATGGAGATTTGTGGGGGGGGTTTCCGCGCATCTAAATTCGTTAGAGCAAGGAGGCTATGTGCCAAATGCTCACCATAAACACGTCTAACAGAGTTTTCGCTATGTAGCAGTGGACTGACAATTTCCTGGAGCTCCTGTAGTTGAGAATGCAGTTTATCTGTTTCGTTTAGACTAGTAGTCTTAACGGTTGACAGGATTGGAGCATCGTCGGTGCCTGTATTGGCCTGTGACATAAGCGACCTTCCGAGGTCCTGACTAGTAAGCTCTGCCGAAGGAATTATTTTCGACTTTCGACCGACAGGATGCATCTTGAGCAATGCCTCTGCGTTATCAATTACATCTTGCATTGTTGGTATAGACCTGGCAACGGCCAGGACGGGATACAGTTTTTTGTTGGTCATCTCAGTCTCTGGACTACGGATATTATTGGTGGGATCGCAAGTATTGAGAATTTGTTGAACATCCATTAGATGCCTCCAGAGCTCATAGTTTTTGAAGAATTGAACCCATTCAGGGCGTACGAGCATCACTGCGCGCTCTAGATCGACGGAATGGCACTCTATGGTCAATTGTACAGACGGGGTCTCGCAAGGCCAATTGCGGAGCATTTCCTTAGCAAGCGTCTGGCGGATATCCTTGGCCGATTGTTCATACTGAGTTTGTGCCGCTTCAAGCGCTCTTTGCTGTTTGTAATTCAAGGATATTCCTCCCAACAGGCTTCGCTCGTCCGGTGGATAAGGAATCACTGCTGGGCCCATGAGCTGTACGAGGTAATTGGCTGTGGGCGTGGTATTTGTACTGAAATGAGTGAAGTTGTCCCACTTTGGTATGGAAAGCGACTGAAAATCTTTTACGATCGTGAACGCCATAAGCGTCCTGACAATGGTCATATCTACTTTGCCTCCAAAAGCAATGATCGTAAAAAAGAACATCGCTCCATATATATTTTGCTCCCGAGAGAGTTTTTGACAGTAGTTGAATAGCGAGCCCCAGCGTAAAGCAGCATTAAGGTTTATGAGCTCATCCAACAAGTATGGCTGGAAGGGGTCATTCTCCTGGTAACCTTGAATAAGAGGCCAGTGTTCCAGTATACCAGCAAGATCTGCTGCAACGTGAATATTGGGAGACCATCCTCTGATTATCTTGGCAGTTTTGAAGGCATCGGCCCGTTTAACTGAAGAGATTTGGTCTCGCGCAAGATACAACATATCCGAGCACCTTGCCATATTGCGACTCGAACTACTGCAACGGTAGACGTTGTTACGCACAGTTGCACGTTGGATTAAATGGCTATCGCCTCTAGAATCGTCACTAGGTGGCTCTCCAGCCCCAGGGTTGAAGCGGTATAGCTGCCTACACTGAGCTAAAATCTGTGCGACAGCTGGGTAGAGTCTCTCATCTTGTGCTGGGTATGCCAGATTTTCCAACCACAGAACTCGCTGCTGCACTTTCAAAGAATGCGGATAATATGCTCTTTTGGGCGATAGGGCCCCGATGCGTGAAAGCCAACGGTATGCTTCTTCGTCGACGGGCGCCCAAGGTTGTGCAGTACCACAGGACAGACTATACAAGGCCTCTTCGGTGCCAGTCTTACCCGTCAACGGATCTGGCAAGAGGAATGATGTAATCGCATGGCAATAGGCCTTCATGTATACGACCCGGGGCTCCGGCGGGCATTCAAGTCGGTTAAGGATAGTGTTTATTGAAAAGCGACAATAGAACCCCGAATGGTTACTAAAAGCACGAACATGGCCCAAGTATCGCCGGATTTCTGTCGGTCCCATGGCAACTATGATGCTCCGTTCCCGGGGATTGCTGACGCTGCGTAGGATAAGCTTACTGTCAAGTCCGTAAAGCGTACCGGCGTCCTGGTCATCATCTATCACGGCGCGCAACTCCCCCGATTGTAGTAAGCCTTGTCGATTGACGAAGAATGACATTTCAAGGTTTGGCAATTGTACCGAGAGGCCCCACTTTTCTGGTTGGTAAACAATCATTCGGCTTCGCAGCTCGAATGGTTCGAAAATATTGGCGATACGCTGAAATATTGAACTACGCACATCCACAAGACGGCTAGTACGACGCGACCCATAGCCATTCCATATATCAATATTCCAGTCGCGATACTTCTGACGCCACATACTAGCTTCTGGTCTGATTGCAAGTGTACCTGAGCCAAGATCCAGCCAGTGAAAGTGATGGTTGATTAACGCCATGGGAAGATCTGGGTTTTCAGTAGAGAATTGTCCGTGGAAAACGCCAGGTGGTATTAACTCTAATGTCTGGAAACCGTATACGGCTCGCATAAACGTCGATTCACCTCGAACCCCAAAATGAACTTGGTTGCCCTCGATAAGAGCTGCAAGCACATATTTCATGCCGGCCATTGGTGATGGACGGGTAAAGTAGAGACGTTCCCCAAGAAGTTGCTGGAAGAACCCACCTTTGGTGTACTCTTCTGGCAGTCTACTCAGCTTTTGACGGTCGATAAGCAAACTACCATCAATGATGTTATAATTGAATTCCTGCGATCGCATACCATCAGTTGCAACGGATTGTGCTGATATCCACTGTTCGTACGGAGATGGTAAGAACTCCCACGCAGTAAATGCTCTCTGCGGTGCCTCTGCTGCCGCTGGCCAGATCCTGTTCATAGCGCAATCGACTGCTGTACCCATTGATAGAATTGACTGACGCAGTTTAATTCTTAAGCGATGTACACCTTTGAGATCACGGACAAACATATTGCGCAAAGGTAAGGGCAATTTTGCTATTCGACCAGATCCATCTTCAGGCATGTTATCGTCTAATATCATAGAGCATTCAATGAAATCTGCAAGCGTCTCGGGGCTCAATTTGTCAGATTGGTCATTGATCTCCAGAACGTACGTTCGCCGAAATAAGAAGGCAGCGAACAATGCATTCCTTGATCTCATTTGAGCTATTTTGCCGTCCCTGGCGTTGAGGATCTCTTGCCGAAGCGATCTCGTCCAAGCAAGAGTGGTCGCACGGATATCCTTTAGTACACTCGATGCTTGGTCTGTTGCATCGGTTGATGCTCCAAGTTCCCATACTTGTTGTGTCAGTGTGATTAGACATTCCAGAGTCTGAGATTCGCGCCAATTTGTTTTGATAGCCTCAAGGCGCATTCTGATCTGCCTGAGGAAGGCAAAGCAGAAATGATCGTCACGGAATACCCAATGACTGATACGTAACGTACTATCCTTCCAATAGCCTCCAGCTTGTAAAGCTAGCTGCGAGACAAGTGCTACGGTGGCTGGAGTGCCAAAATTGATGTTAGGCGAAGCCAATTCTCTTAGCAGTTGAACCCATCGAAGCTTTGTCCCGAGCACCAATTCCTGGAAGCCTACATATTCGAACTGCGTCAACATACTTGGACAGTCCATCTGACTTGCTAAGATTTCATTCGCAGAACGGCCAGCATTGTCGCTTGCGGCTCTTAGGATTGACCCTAGTGAGGAAAAGATTGATCTTGAAGGTAACGAAGAAGTACAATGACGTGCGAAGCTGGGTAGCGTAGTCTGTCTCGCGGTCCAAATCTTCTGTTTTTGATCATACAGCCCAAGTCGTAAACCATTAGGTAAACACACCTTTGCGAGGAGTACGGGAAAAGGCACGAGCCTGTAGTGGGTTTTCAGAAACGACTTAGTTGTTGACGCAAGTGTGATGGCACGAGGCTCGCGACTGCCGTAGTCACGTAGTCCCGAGTAATCCAAAATGAGTGGAGGGAGAGATCCGGTCGCCAATGAAGGTTCACGACCTAGCTTACTGAGGATGTTCCAGGTGGAATCACGCCATGCGGCAAACACGCGGGGGCAAAGGAGCTCGAAGACTGCTGCCTTTGCAGTATCCTCATTTTCTGGGAGCGGATATTCGTCGACAGCTATTCTGATGTCCGCAGCGGCGCCTTCAAGGGAACATTTCTCGCAGTGGCGCCTGTTGTGCACGCGGTAAGTCTCTCCCAATCTGTTCTCCTTCAGCGTATAAAGGCAAGTTTGCTCGGCAGCCTTCTTGAGCAGACCCTCGTATTGTGCACTTTTAGACTCCCATTCCATCTCCTTCAGCTCTCTTGCTTCATCACCGTCGGTGGTAATCCTTTTCAAGAGCCGTTTCATTGTTTCGCTCCGATCAAAATATCGCACCGCAAAGCAAGTCTTTGAAGGATCACCAAAGGCAAATGGTAGCGAGTGATTTGCAGATCTATACCGACATCTGAGATGATCCTCCACCGTTCGCAGACGACGCAGATCTGAAAACCGAGAAAGTTGCAGGACGTGGAGGATTTCAGTCGGAATCCCAGTCTCGTATTCGGAAAGCAAAGGGTACAGTTGCAAGGCCATCAAATCTAGCGAGGTCCAAAGCTCCATGATTGTCAATATCATCAGAGACAATTGTTCCGGATTCAGGCTATATGCAGATAGTGCCGTCTCTTGGTATTCGTGTATCTTATTTACTAAGTGGATGCATTGCTCATCCGTAGCTGGCTGAGAGGATGGAGCCCACATTCCAGCCTCGACCTCAGACTCAACCTCAGCAAGACCAAGATAATGACCAACATCGAAAATCCCGTTCGTAACTGTAGAGTAGGTGTCCAGGTAGGAAGCACGATTCACGTTCTGTTGCGACTGCTGGTACGGTAAAGATTGTCGACAAAGCTGCTGCAAGTGCTCACAACTATTAGCTAGCGAAATAACAAGACTGTCATCTTCAGCGCGTGTCGGCAATCGAGGAATTCGCTTCTGGGACCACCGTCTGATGTCAGCCCATGCAGCTGCGAGTTTTTCATTTACGACCTGAAGCGTCTTTGCGAGCTCCTTGTCAAATTTGGACAAGATCTCGTCCATGTTCTTCGAAAGTCCAAGTGGCGCTGTCTGTCTAAGGATTTTTAGCTTTGCTAAGCGGCGAGCAACCTTAGCTCTTGCATGAGCTAGGTACTCTGCTCGGATGGGCTCGGCGTCACTCATTTCGTCGCAAAGTTTTGCAATGAAGTAGGCTATAAAGATCTTGTAGTGGAGAACCCCAGCGTCACCGCCAAGTAGCAGACATAGAGATCGCTGCATCCCTATACGCAGCACTAGCCAAGCCGGGCAACGGCGCCATGGATTTTCGGCTCCGTCACCCCAGCACACATCATCGCGCACTCGCTTCCGTGTAATCGTCGAAACATGTGCCCGCCCATTGGCCTCTAGCAATGCCATCAACAGTTGACCGATCAAGGCTGGGTTGGCGGTATCCCGGCTCTCAAAGGCATTAGAGCCAGCCTTTAACGTGGTTGCTGAAAACTCTTTGACATTCTCGATACTGGCCTGTTCTAGGAATCTGGCAATGTGCTGTTGAAAGTCTGGATCTTCAAATGTCTCCTGCGAGATAGCAACTGCGCGGCTGGGAAAGTCCCATTGCAGCGCTGACTTAGAGGCGAGCACATCTGCGGCTCGAGGTGAAGCCTCAAAGGCCTCGAAAATGTATTCATTAGTTTTCTCTTTGCGAATAATGAGACCGGCGTTCTGAGTCGCAATATGCAGGATCAGGATGTCGTTCGCAGAGTTGGAGTTAGAAAGCTCAATAAAGGCATGTTCAAGGGTTTCCTTGTTAAGATAGCTACTATTGCTGCTATGCAGCTTCATAAATTGACCCAGTGCGTGGCATATCAGGCTCCAACTCTGGTAGTGTTGTGCATCGAGGCTATCTCTAAAAGCTCGAGCATGCCTCGCCAGCCGCTGTACGAGAGCTCGTTCAATATCTCCACCTTTGAGATCGTCTCGAAATGGAAGTCGTGGTGGTAAGGTGACATGGTTGACTAATGCATCGATAATATGGTCATGATTCTTATTTGCCATTTAGACAGCTAAGTTATAGAATTGTTTCGAGATATTCGGGTTGATGGGCCGCTTGGATTTGGGATCGCGAATGCTAGGCATACTGTTAGAGATAGGTTGCAAGAATTTATATAGGTCAAGTCAAATATACTCACCTCTGGTACCCTACATGTAGCGATGGGTAGCAATACCAAAAAACCGTTGCAGCATATCTGTAGGATTTACGGCTTAGCTGTAAAGCCTAGGACTCATACATTTTGGGTGGTGTAGAGTTCGAGAGAAAGCGTTAGCGTAAGGTACAGAAATGATGTGTAATGGCGAAAGCTCAAGTGTTATGCCTGAGTGTGGCGCGTCCTGTTTATCGCAACAGATGTGACGGGAATCAACAACCTTGTACGTGTTGGCCCAATACAGCGTCTTGGTGAAAGTGAGATAAGTTTTCTCGGGCGCATCTCTACTGCCCCATGTTCATCTAGAAGCTTGTAGAATTTCTTTCGCTGATCAGGTTTTTCGAAAGGATCTGATGATGCTAGCTGAACCCCCAGGACTGAGGCTAGAGGCAGAGCCAGCGCAGAAAGGTCCTCGTTCATGATCGAATGATGGATCACATATTACTTCTTCTGAGTGTTTTGTGTTCTGCAGCTTTCGCCCTAGGTTCGTGGTGCAAACGCCGGTGACTGAGATGCAAGGCTACGAGTCATAATGGCTGGTTGGCCGTCATCTTTGCAGCAAGCAGGGCGGATCGTTGCCTCAGTTCTCAGACGTGCCAACGTCGCTAAGCCCCTTCGGGTTAGCGCCCTGCTGACTTCGCAGCATACAGGGCCGTAACCCGAAGGGGCTTAGCGACGTTGGCACGTCTGAGAACTGAGGCAAGCGGATCGAGGTGGGGGATTGCGAAAGTCAAGTCTCGTGACCCATCCTCGACTGGTCGGAAGTATAGTCAAAGAGTCCTCTTGGAAAATTGATTTAACCCTCATGAGTTGAAAGTACAAGTTCACGAGGGGGTCGCCATTTCCGATAGAAATTGCTTTGCACTACGTTTTATTAATTATGCACAAATAGTGCAAAATTCGTAGAAATCAGTAGAATCAATTACATCGCACTTCGTACATGATCTGAATGTCATACAGAGCTTTATAGATGTCATACAGTGCTTTATACATGCTTCACATGTGATCTACTCAGTGCCTCATATGTGACGTATTCAGTGCTTCATATGTGACGTATTCATATGTGGTATATTCAATGCTTCATATGTAACGTACTCAGTGCTTCATATGTGACGTACTTAGTGCTTCATATGTGGCGTACCCAGTGCTCCATATGCGATATATCCAGTGCTCCATATGTGACGTACTCAGTGCTTCACATGCGATATATCCAGTGCTTAATATGTGACCTATTCAGTGCTTCATATGTGGTATATTCAGTGCTTCATATGTGATGTACCCAGTACTTCATATGCAATATATTCAGTGCTTCATATGCGGTATATTCAGTGCTTCGTATGTGACCTACCCAGTGCTTCATATGTGGTCTATCGAAAGTCAATGGGGAAGTTAATGGGGAAGTCAATGGGGAAGCCAATGGGGAAGTCAATGGGGAAGTTAATGAGAAGTAGGGAATCCGTTATCGTTATTCCAAGCTCTTCTTCATAACAATGGTTGATGTAATTCTTTCTTCTATGCGAAACAGATAAGACGAAGAACTCGATGAAGCTTTGCAATGGGGAAGCAAACGGGGGTGTAAATAGGGAAAGCAATGAAGAAGCTAATGAGATAGAAAGTCATGTAGAAAGCATTGTTTGAAGCACTGTTTGACGTGTGTTATGCGTTCGACCAACGCGTATCTTGAAGCATGTAGAGAGTTTGATAGACAGCTCAATAAGGAGTTTAGTAGGAAATTCGATAGAGCGTTTGATAGAAATTTGGTAGGAAGTTTGGTAGAGAGTTTGATAGAGAGTTTGGTAGAGAGTTTGGTAGGAAGTTTGATAGAGCGTTTGGTAGAGAGTTTGGTAGGGCGTTTGGTAGAAAGTTTGGTAGAGCGTTTGGTAGAGAGTTTGATAGAGCGTTTGGTAGAGAGTTCAATAGAGAGTTCGGTAGAGAGTTTGGTAGGGAATTCGATAGAGCGTTTGATAGGAAATTCGGTAGGGAGTTTGGTAGGGAGTTTGGTAGGGAATTCGGTATCGAGTCATGAAGAGTGCTTTCTATTGAGCTAATTAGCATGTTTGGTAGAGAGTTTGATAGGGCGTTTGGTAGAGAGTTTGGTAGAGGTTTGATAGAGCGTTTGGTAAAGCGTTTGGTATGGCGTTTGATAGAGCGTTTGATAGAGAGTTTGATAGAGCGTTCGATATCGAGTCATGAAGAGTGCTTTCTATTGAACTAATTAGCACGTTTGATAGAGAGTTTGATAGAGAGTTTGATAGAAAGTTTGATGAGCGTTTGATAGAGAGTTTGGTAGAGCGTTCGATATCGAGCCATGAAGAGTGCTTTCTATTGAACTAATTAGCATGTGCTATGAAGCATGTATGAAGCATACAGTGTGTACAAATAAATAGGTAAATCGATAAACAGAGATGAACAAAGATTCAAAACACACGTTGAATTAGAAACAAAAAATTCATGAATGAAATGATTATGAGCACAGCGAGTACAGATGCGTTGAGACATGAAAAAAAATCGTAAAAAGAGATAAAGATTTATATATACACTGTTAGGGGCCTGCCTAGAGCGGGTCAGATAGGGGTGTCATTTAACTAGAAGATAAATGCTAAGGAAGAAAGGTAGCTACGGGAAAGAAGCTGGCTACATATGTGTGTTCCTCAGCCGACGCTAGGCCCAATAGGGACTAGTCAAGGTGACGGAGCGAGGATAGGCCTGGTAAGGCTAGAAGGCTGAGCCTGGCAAGGCTAGGATCGTGACATACACGTACAATGAAGATCAAGTAAACAGATAAGAAAGAAAATTTCAATCGTTGATCAGATGATTTTCGATCATCTGATGTACATACAACGACTTTTAGTTTGAACGAAAGAAAACGACTTGCACGAGTCAACGCAGTCAAAAACATAGTGCGAGATCGAAAAGTTTTGATGTTGAGTCATCTGATGTAACACTTGACATTGAACGATCAGAATGAACTCTTGCTTCAGTACTATATAGACGAGAAAATCGTCATTTTCGATGAAAATTGCCTTTACGCTTAGTAAGTAGTAAATAGCATGTATGAAAAAGTATTTACTGTGATGTATTGTTCAATACAATCATTTGCAGTGAATTTGAGATTGCTGCGATGAATCATGAGATTGATTCTGAACATAAGTTTGTTTCTATTGCATCTTTCAAACATAACTTTTACAACAATTGTTTCAATAAGTTCTTACAGATCTATCTGTACAGACATGTAATAATATCTCTGTACAGATCTTCGCTTCTATGTATCACTATGTACTGATGTTTATCTGAGCTTGCAGCTTTGTGCAAGTATTTATCTTTCTTTTCTAGTACTGTATTGAATTGTACAGTTCTTATGTGAAAGCTTCAAGACAGTTAACAGTAACTGCAAAGCTTTGCTTTCTACAGCTTTGAAATTTTCAAAGATTTTCTTAACTTTTGAATTTTAGAAAACTTTGTAGAGATGTATAAAGATGTACTGATTTATTCAAATCAATTGCTAACTTAATGAAGTTTTATCACTTCTTTCATTCTCTTCAAGTCTTTATACATTTGATTAAACATGTAATCTATTTGTATTGATTCTGTGCTGTTCTGTGCTGTATTACGCAGACAGTTACATGTTTTTTCAACTTCTAGAATTGATCTGTATCAAGATGTGCATAGCTTTACTAATCAATATGAGTTTTCTAAAACTGTTTACAACTGAACAAATTCTTTCATAACAATACTTTAACATACAAATCTGTACAACTTTGCAATGATTCTCAATGATGATTTTAAAATAAAAATACTGTTGAAAACTGATGCAGACTCGTATGAACTTGTCGAACATGTTGATACAACAACTGAATCACTCAATATGAAAGAAAAACATGAGATATTAATATTGACAGAGAAGTGTTGTCGAAAATCTGTCTATCTTTGTAAAATCATGCACATAGCTACACAGCTTTTGCTACGCGATATTGAGCTTCGTCATAACTGAGTCAGCAAAGAGATGAAATTCTTTGTATGTACAAATTTATATGAATATGTGCTGAATATTGTTAATCTGTACAAAACTTTAAGCATGAATACATAGTATAGAAAATCATTTTACAGAGTCGTGCAAAACTGTTTCATAAACATTTAGATGCATGCAAAATCTGCAAAAATGACTTAAATATGTTTCAAAGTTGTAAATTCTTTGCAAAGCTTTTTGAAGAAATGTGTGTGATCTGTCTGATTTCAAAAGAAGAAGTAAGTCGATGCAGTTTAATATTGAGTATGTACAACTTTTGTACAAATAAGTTTAATAATGTGCTGATTTATACAGATCAGATCAAAGTTGAACATAAATGTATTTCAAAGTTCATCAAGAATAAAGACAAGAAAGTAATACATGCAGAATTTGAACTCAACAGTAAGAACTCATATTAAGAGTGAAAAGACTTTAAGAATCTGTACAATTTTCATGAAGAAGTGCAAAGCTTCTGAAATAAACTTTGCAGATGAATTCAACATTATTTTCAATCTGTTCAAAGAACTTTTTGATATGTTCAATACTCTTGCAAATCAAACAAAGATTATTGCAATGTCTTTTCAATTCATGCAATTTCTGTTTGCAAGTCTTGAAGAAAAGTATCATATTAATAAAGAGAAGTAAAAGTCTGTGCAGATGATAACATTTAGATGCAAGATAGTGTGATGAATTTCAATTCAATATAGATTTGTGATAGAACATGTTGTTGCTGTGCGCAGCAATAGCTAGCTCATAAAGTTCTGTAGTTAGTTAAAAAGCTCGATGCAAAGATCATACAAACTAATAATTACTTGTGATGTGATGTAAAGTCATTAGTGCTGAGTGTCAGAATCATGTCTAAATAATACAATCAATGAAGATCAGAATTGATAGTGCTTGATCTTTAGAAATAGCTATAACTGAATATTAAGAATACAGAAGAAGATTGATACAAAAACTTCTATTTATGTAATGTTCAGAGACTGCATTAAACTCAAAAGAAATGTGTTTGTGACATGAAAAGAATGTGATGTAGATGAACAAGATGTTGATGAAAGAAAAAAGTGTTGAGAAAGAAAAAAGAAATTGAGTCATATCTGAGTCAAATCTGAGTCAAACCTGACTAGCTCGCTGATTAGTTCTAATCATTACGCAGAGAACTCGCTAGCGTTCACTGCGAATTGATTAGAGCTTCAGTCTTGTTCAGTCTTATCAGTCTTGATACGTTCGTAACATTATTTCTCTCTTCGAAAATTCATGTTTGCATGAATGTAGTTCATTTGTTCGCTTTTGTTGATAGTTATTTCGATATTTAGCGCGATTTGTTTGAATATAGCTTATGAAATCCGTTCAAAACTTTCTCTGAGTCATCGAATTTTTCTTTATTGACATAGTATCATTCATCATTTCTATCTAGATTTATTCATTTGACTTTGTACTGTATTCAATCTCGATAGCGTCTGAAGTTCAATATATCATCTATCTTTCAGTGTTCATCATCTTTGATAGTGATTGATCTGAGTGATTCTGAATGCTGTTTCGATAGAGAGTCTTCTGAACACAATCGCAGTAGCTTTGAGCTGAACATCGAATGCAGATGCTTTATGCTGACTGATAGATGAAAATGATAGAAGATACTCACTTTGACAGTGATTTGATAAAGATTTAGCTGTTTGTCTTTCAAATCTTTGCAGAGTCTCGTTGTCTTGACGTTTTTGAAATATAGTCAAACTTAGTCATTTACTTCATAGATGACGTCTCATCTATGTTTATTTATCTGAACTTCGATGATCAGCTTCGTCTTTTTCAATTGTTGATGATTGAAGTTCAGTAGCTTTTTCATTTGAATGACAATATTATCTGCTTTTCTAGCTTCAAGTCGTTTACAAGTTGTTTCATAATCAGTTGTATCTGAATCAAAACTCATTCAAGAGTAAAATTCTTTATTGAAGTAAAAGAGAATCATTGAAGTGATCGAGAAGATATTGAAATTGTCGCTGAATTTCATCATAGATATTCATTTGACTCAGTCGTTCTGCATGTAATTGCAATAGATTCTAAGTTCGCGTTCAACGTCTTGATTGACTTGTTTCGATTGATCATTGATCTCAGAATGATAGACTGTGAATAGACTAGCTGTGATTCTCAGTCGCTTGCAAAGACTTTTTCACATAGTTGATATGAACTGAGAGTCTCTGTTCAAAACAATAGAACTGAATAGATCATGCAGTCAATCAACGTTTCATAGCATGATTCAAATCATTTCTTCGACTGAGATGTCATCATCTTTTCAATGACAGAAAACATAGTGACGTTCTTGAATGAGATGACATATGATTGTGCAAATGACGTTATAGCTTTCTGAAAGTTGAACTTTGATAGAATGTTCAGATAGTTAACTTGTTGTCAACTTAACTGTTTGTTTTTCATGAAGATCTTCAAAGCTTGATGATTGATGAACATCTGAATGAGTAGTTCAATGCATTTCAGTTCGAATCATCAGTGTTCGAAGCATCGAATAATGACTAGCAATTTCTTGTCATAAATATGATAATTGATTTCAGCGAGAATCATACTTTTGCTGTAGAAGATTATTGAATGAAGAACTTTCTTGTCATTGTACTGAGATAGTATTTCACCTTTTACATAGTTCAAAGCATTGATCTTCAGAATAGCTTGTCGTTTGAGATCAAAGTGACGAAGTACTGAGATCGAGCTGACTTGTTTCTTTAGATTGTCAAAGATTTAAACACAGATCTCGTTTCAAACAAAAGATGTATTCTTTCTAGTCAGTCGAGTGAATGATTTGACTAGCTTCGAGAAGTTCTTAATGAAACGACGATAGAAGTTAACAAATCTCATGAAGCTCTGAATTTCTTTTAGATTGATTGAAATAATTCAGCTGACTATGATTGTCACTTTACTAAAATTCATACGAAGATCTAGTCTTGATACAATGACTTCTAGAAAGACAGTCTCTTCTACATTGAATTCGCACTTTCGAATATTCATCTGCAGTTCAGCTTTGCGTAGTCGACTCAATACTAGTTTGACGTGATCTTTATGTTTCTTTCTCATTTTGCTATAAATGAGAATGTCATCTAGATAGACTTGACAAAAGTCGTTCAGAAAGTCTCATAAAATGTCATTTATATATTGCTGAAAAGAGATTGATTCGTTAGTCAGTTCGAATGATAGCATCTTGTATTTATATGCTTCTAAAGCAGTGATAAATGTGATGTAATTCTTGCTATCAAGATGCATTTGAAGTTTGTTGAACGCTGATATGATGTTCAATCTAGTCAGATGCTTGCAATTTACTATTTTATCAATGATCTCATCTATCAACGATAGAAAATATCTATTTCTTTTGAAAATGACATTTAGCTTTTGATAGTTCACGCAGAATCGAAGATCTTCATTTGCTTTGAGAGCGAATAGAACGAGAAAGAAATAGAGAGTCTGACTAAAAGTGATGAATCTCTTCGACAGATTCTCGTTTAAGTACTTCTTTACTTTCAGAAGTTTGACAAAGAATATTCAATAGACTCGACAGCGAAAAGACGTTGAATCACTGATGAGCTCGATTTTATGATCATAGAAGCGATGAGAGAGTAGTTTATTCAATTGAGCTCGATCAAAAACATCTAGAAACTCATGATATTTTGATGACAGCTTCGCTTTAATATCTTTCAAATTCTGAGTTGTTTCATCAATTGAAGAGACGTTTAAAGCGTTTAAATTGCACTGAGTATTGTACGCGATTTTTCTATTGATGTTTATCATGAATAGAGCAAAGACTTCGATCTTGTTTTTCTTTGAATGATTCAACAGTGTCTTGAACGAAGTTACATTTATGCTTCAAATCGAGAATGACTCTTCTTGAATGAATTGTTTGAGCATCATAGAGATCTTAATGTGAATGATTAAAGAAAACGAAGTTGATCTTGATCAACTTGAGTGCTTTGAATTGAGAGAAATTGAAAAAATCGAAATAGAAGTATTCAATTGATTCGAAAAAACAATGACGTCGTTTTGCATATTCAATAATATTTTGTTTTTGTTCATTCAGAGCTTACTCAATATGACTTCATGATGATTGATATCAACTATCAGCATTGATACAGTCAATTTCTTATGACTTTCGATGATGAGATTGAATAGAATTTTATGAGTGATGATCTTCTTAAATATCTTTTCATCATAATCTCTTATTAGCTTTTCTTTTGTCAGTGATATAAATTGAATTTTCAGTTTCTCGCATACTTTATCAACTAGATTAGAATGTATGATTGTGTAAACGACTGAATCACTGTCTATTAAAGAACGAAGACTGAAAGATCGATTCTGAAAGATGAAATAAGCATCAATTAGAAATGACTTTTCAAAGTAATTTTCTTTTGATAGAATTTCATCTAGTTTGCACAAAGATATAATCTCTATTTCTTTGATGACTTTTGAAGAGATGACTAGTTTTTTGAATCGAAATTCGAATTGAAATTGAAGTAATCATATTCATTGTTCACTGCATTGATTCTAGTAGATCGATTGAGACACTCTTTAAAGCTATGATCGAATTTATGACATATGAAACAGCTTTCAACTAGAATATCTGCTTCTTTGACGCTAGTTAAAATCGCGCTGCGCGACTTTAGCTGATTAAACTTTGAGTGATTGACTGACTGAGTGATAACAGTCGCTCTATGAAAGATAGTTTTAGAAAGATCATTGACGCGTTTGATCTTGTTCTTGATCTCTCGAATGACTCGCTGATCATTATTCAAATGAATCAGATAAAAACGAATTTCTTTTAGAGAATCAGATTGAACTAGTTGATCTACTTAAATGAATCAAAGATGAGAGTGTATTTTATCTTTCAGATCAGCGATCAGTTGCTTCTCATGATAGTCTAGATAGAAAGATAAACGTTGAAACTGAGTATAGAATTCATTGAATTTCTTGAACTCTTGAATTAAGTTGTAGTATTCTTTACAAAAGTTGACTTTCTTATTCAAGTCATTGAACAACTGAGCTAGCTCTTTCAAAAGATCGTCGACGATTCTATAAAGATTAATACAGTCACGTTCGCGTCTAGCTTGAGTGATCTCAACTGCATCATTGAATAATCTAGAATGTATATAGCTCAATTTGACTCGTTCATTAGAAAAGAGATCGATGTTGATCTCTAGTTTATTCTGAATTTTTCCGTATCAGTTCTTTCAAATAGAGTTCTTTTCATCAGTAAACAGCGAAGAATCAGGTATTTTTTGAGATCTAGAACGCTCAAAGTAGATGAAATCAGAAGAAGTGATTTCTTTAGCTTGAAGTTTAGTCTTCAACTCTTTGATTTCATCTTCTTGTTGTTTATTTAACTCGTAAAGTTGATCTGTTTCTTCATCAAGAGCTAGACTTCAAGTCTTTCAAATTTCGTAGAACACAAGAAGTATTATTGTTTCAGCGAATGATTCGTCATCTTCATGAATGAATGAGACAGCACTTGATGATTTTGTTGAATCAGCATCAGAGATTTGAAAGAAATGATTTCGAAATTCTTCGAAACGCTCTTCAGTAGATGAATGACTAAACATGATGAGATTTGTTTGAAAAGAGAATCAAATGAATGATGATGCTTGATGATTGAAGAAGAAAGACGTATGAGATGAGATTCAATCTTCAACAAAGAAGATGAGATTTGATTGATTTTCTAGCAAACAACGAAGATTCTTTATCGTTGAATCTATCGATCAATTTGATTCTTGAGCAATTCACGAAGATTCTTTATCATGATTCTCATAATTGAGTGAACTTTGTGTACTTAATGAGCAATAAGTAGTCTAGCAATTCAAACAGTCTTGTCGTTGATTCTATTCAATTCTCTAGTGTTGTTCTATCTTTCGATTATCATCAATCATCAGATAAACGAATTTCTTTAGACTCGTTCTGTCTAGATGAGTATGTTGAATGAATAATGAGATCAGTATCATGTGATTAACGAATTCTTAATATAATGTCAGAATTGTGTCTAGATAATACAATCAATGAAGATCAGAGTTGATAGTGCTTGATCTTTAGAGATAGCTATAACTGAATATTAAGAATACAGAAGAAGATTGATACAAAAGCTTCTATTTATGTAATGTTCAAAGACTGCACTAAACTTGAAAGAAATGTGTTTGTGACATGAGAAGAATGTGATGTAGATGAACAAAATGTTGATGAAAGAAAAGAGTGTTGAGAAAGAAAAAAGAGATTGAGTCAAATCTGAGTCAAACCTGACTAGCTCGTTGATTAGTTCTAATCATTACGCAGAGAACTCACTAGCGTTCACTGCAAATTGATTAGAACTTCAGTCTTGTTCAGTCTTATCAGTCTTGATACGCTTGTAACACTGAGCTGTAAAAAGATGAATTCAACGTAACAATGATTTAATACATTATATAGAAATGAAAACTACAGTTTAATCATACTTAAAATAACAAAACCTCTGAATAAACTACGTTATCAGTACACGAATTCTTAAAAGAATGAAACAGAATCAATAATCTTCATACATCTGTAACTTTAAACAATGCAACATATAATTGTTCATGATTAAAACAGAATAAAGAAAGATTTATGTTTACAATCAACAGTGATTGTTCTTGCAACTTGTTAATGATCATTGCGAAGCAAAGATGAATAGAAAACTGCTTACGTGATAAAATTCATGAATGTTATGAGTCTGCATAGAGCGAATCATATGAGTGTATTTTAACTAGAAGTTCAAAGCTGAAGTAGAAAGAAGATGCAACACGACGTGAGTTTTACTCACGAAGACACGCTAGGTCGCTAGCGTGTCAACAACAGCTCTACTCACAGCTTTATACTAGTTTATGTTAGACTAATCAGATTAATCAGAGATAACAAAGATGCATGCTTGCAACATTATTCTCTCTCTTCATTTAGCAATGTTCTCATTGCTGCAGTTCGATCAATCAATTCTTGTTGAGTCGATTTCTAACTTGACTTGTTCAAATACTTCTGATGAAAGTTATTTGTAATCTTTAAGCAATCTTTGAACTCATTTTCATCAACATTGTATCAATGTAGATTGACGTCATAGTCTTTTTAATTAACACGATATTGCAGTCGTCTTCTGTAGTGTCTGAAGTTCAGTATGTTCTTCACTTTTCATTCATCTTCGTCATCTATCACTATAAAATCAGACGACTCATTTCATTGTTCTTTCAAAGAATTTTTTGAATTCAGTCGTAGTAGATTCAAGATGAACTCTGAATGAATCTTCATTGTCGATGACAGTTTCAATCAATATGCATGTTCAATCTCAGTCAGAATCTTGAAAGATTCTAGCATCTTATCGTTCAGCTTCTTTGATGATCTTGCGATCGTAATGTTTCTAGAATTCAGAAACATCATGTCATCTATCTTGTAAATCATTTTCTTTCAATGTTTATCAGTCTGTTTCTTCATTGTGACTCTGACTCTTGCTAATGTCTGCTTGATTAACGCTAATGATCATTTCATATGTTCGAATATATTCTCTGCTTTGCTCGCTTGAATTCTAGCTTGAGTGATCTCATATTCAGTTGAATTCGAATCGAAGCTCATATGAGAGTGAAAGTTCTTATTCAGAAAGAACGCTGATTGTTCAATTGACGACGAAATAGCATTGTTATCGACGAATTCAGTCATAGATAATCAGGCGAATCAGTCATCTTGCATATACGAGCAGTAGCTTCGTAGATATCATTTCACATTCTGATTCGCTCTTTCTGTCTGATCATTGATCTGCGAATGATAGTCGATGAATAGTTTCACCTTGATGTCGAGTCTCAGACAAAGAGACGTTCAGACAATTGATATGAATTGAGAATCACGATTGAACACTATTGATCTCGATAGTTCATGAGTTCTGAAGATTCATATCAACAGCAGCTTGACTGTTTGTTCTGCGAAGGTTTCTTCGTCATCTGATCAACATGATATATAGTGTCGTTTCTTAGACAATCGATCTATGACTGTCAGAATCGCGTTGCTTTCATCACTTTCTGATAGATTGATAATGAAGTTCAAGAATATGTTCTGTCATCATTGTTCAAGTATGAGCAATGACTTCAGCAGTTCATTGATTTGATCTCTTGATGCTTTTGATCTACGGCAAACGTAACAGTTTCAAATGTAGCGTTTGATCGTCGTTCTCATCTTCGATCAGCAATATGATCATCTCAACAAGTTTAATGTTCGATTCATGTCAGAATGATCATTGATCGAAAGATCATGTGCTTTTCTTATTAATTGAATGATCATTAACTGAGAAACTCATAATCTATCATGTTTTCAGAGTACTTCATCAAGTACTCTGCAGTTGTTTAAATCAATATCTTGACAAGTTCTTCTGTTCTGTTTCATGATTATTTGAATATTAAAGCACAGTTGATTCGTTCGATTTTCGACTATAATCTGATTCTGAATAGAAATCATCTCTTCGATCGAATTTTGATTAACTTTCGATTCGAGTTTCGAATTCAAGTCAGATTCTGAGTCAGATTCTGAGTCAAATCTGAGCAAGATCTGAGTCAGATCTTGATCAGCTTTCTGATCATTTTCTTGATCAGCTTCTATTGACTGCAGTTCAAATTTACCTTCAGACAATAGCATCTGATGCTGATATAGCTTTCAATCATTGTTTGCTTCAACTGACTTGACGTCTGACATTCTGATCAACGCGTCGACTTTCAGATTCTGTTTTTTCGACTGATATATGATCTTGAAGTTATATTCAGATAACTTCTCAGCTCATTTAGTCTGTCATCAAGTCAGTTCTTTGATGATCATGAAGTACTTCAAATTCAGATGATCGATGAAGATCTTGATCGAAATATCTGTACATTTCAATTCAGAACATCAGTGCTTCAAGCAGCGAATAATGATCAGCAGTTCTTTGTCATAGATTTCGTAATTGCATTCTGCGAAAATCATGTTCTTGCTATAGAAGATCACTGAATGTAGAATGTCTTTATCGTCATACTGAGACAATACTTCGTCGTTGACATTGTTCAAGAAGTCAGTTTTCAGAATAGCTTCTCTGATTGAGTCGAAATGCTTCAGAACGAAAGCTGTTGTCACTTGTTGCTTCAGTTCTTCAAAGATCGTCTGACAGATCTTTGTTCATTCAAAGAAATGATCTTTTTGAATCAGCTTTATCATAAGTTGAGCAATCTTTGAAAAGTTCTTTATGAATCGTCGATAGAAATTGCAGAAGTCAATGAAGATCTGCACATGAGTCAATGATCGAGACACTTCTCAGCTTCGAATCACATCTACTTTTCAAGAATTCATTCGCAGATCATTGATGAATATCAGTAGTTCAAGAAACGAGATTTTCTGAATCTTGAATTCACACTTGTCAATGTCTACTTGAAGATCGACTTCACAAAGCTTGTCTAGCACTTCTTTCACATGAGTTCTATGTTCTTTCAATGTCTTACTGTAGATGAGAATATCATTCAAGTATGTCTGACAGAATTTATGCAGACAGTTGAACAACACATTGTTGATATAATGCTGAAAGAAAGCAGGTTCATTGATCAATTCGAAGAGCATTACTCTATACTTATAGACGTTGAAGAAAGTAACAAAAGTAGTTAAATCTTTGCTTTCTGAACTCATGCGCAGTTTATTGAACGTGACGATAATGTCGAGTTGAGTCAGATACTTACTGCCTTGAATTCGAGCTAGTACTTCGTCTATCAAGAGTATTGAATAACGATCTCTTTTGATCAAAGCATTCAGTTTTCAATAGTTCATGCAAAAGCGAAGACTATCATCTTTCTTTTCGACAAATAGTATTGACGAAGCAAAAGAAGCTTTGCTGAGTGTGATGAACTTCTTCTTCAAATTCTCTTCTAGATACTCTTTGATCTTCTGCAACTTGTAGCTCGACATGAGATACAATCAACTTCTAGAAGATTGATTCTCATCTTCTAATTCAATCTTATGATCATATGATCAATGCAAGAGCAACTGCGTTGTCTTCTCTCTGTCAAACACATTCAGAAAGTCGTGATAAACGATTGAAAGCTTCTTCTTCAATTCATTCAATGACATGACTGATGTCATTTCATTCAGTTCTGCGAAATCTTCGACTGAGTTAAGCGCTTTGTTGATTTCGCTAATGATCAATGAGAAGATCTTAATCTTCTTATTCTTGACTAGAGTTTAATACACAGCGACTTCGATCATGACAATATTGATGATCTTCTTTACTTCAGTTGACTGAGAAAGTCGAAGTTGATCGAGATCAACTTGAGTGCTTTGCTTTGCTATGAGAGCAGATTCAATGAATCTATTCACTGATTTCTGATTTATGAGTTTCTTCAAGATGATCGTTGATGTAACAATCAAGTTCAAGTTCTTTCGTTTCATTTTGCAGATCTCGCTTGACTCAGATTTGTGAAATGCTGATTGACTGCTTGCTTTTGAAACAACAGATTTCGATGTTCGAATCTTCAACGATGATATTAATCGATCGTTTGCAAAATCTATCAAAATTTGATTTCTTTTCAACCAGAGATTTTCAATGATTATCTTGTGCTGATTTAAACGAGTTATCAATAGAAATATTATTTCATTCTTGTGTTCTTGAATCAGAATTGATGTATACAGAGCATGTGTAATTAACTTTCAATCAAAGATTTCATCATACGATCAAATCAACTTTGATTTTGACAGCGATATTGACTGAATATCAAAGCATTCACATAACTCTGACATTAAAGATTCATCGATGAAAGTTATGTCAGTGACTTCAGTATCTATCAGAGCGAAAGATCTGAATATCTTTTCTAGACTACTCAAGATGACATCAACAGTGAACGACTTGAAATCAAATGAATCATCAGACATGCTGATGAAGCAAAATATGAGTATATCGCTCTCAATTACTACTTTGACGAGAGCAGATCATTTTTCAAATTCGTAGCGATCTCATGCACTTGAGTCGTCTCAAAGCAGTCATATGCTCTATGTTCTAACTTCTTGCATTTAAAGCAGAGTTCTTTCTTAAACAACTCTTTCTGAATAGAGTTGAGCTTCGATCTTCTGAGTTTCTTTCACGAAGAGACTGATGACGTAAGTCGAGTAGTCGATGTGCTGACGACAGAGTGAGCAGCTTGAGTAGCTGATGCTTTGACGACTGATCGAGCATTCAATTCAGTCAATCTAACATCGACTTGCATGCAGATGTTGACAAACTCGTTCAAGTTCATGATTCGTTCATTGAGCGTTGCTCGCTGAAAATCTGAGCTGATCTTATGCTGAAGATCATTTAGTAGAGACTTGTTATTGTATTCTAGTTCTGCATTAAATCTCTGAAATTTCATTCAAAATTCATGAAAGAAGATCTTGTTCTGATACAGCTTCAGATACTGACGTTGAGTCGTGTGATGATGATTGAGATCATCGTATATCTTATTAATCATCGATAGTACTTCTTTGACTTCTAGAAACGAGTTCAAGAAGATATCTTGCATGCAAGATGCAATATGTTTGATCGCAGCTTCACTGACTCAACTTTCAATGTATGCAATCTTCAACTCTTCGATAGAAAAGTGATTCTTATTTATCTTCAGCTTGTTTCACATTCGAGACAGTCAATTGTCTACATTCTGCGTCGAATCTTCAAACAAAGATGAATTCAATAACTTGATCGATTTCGAGAAACGATTTTCAGAAATCGAAGTGCTTTGTTGACTTGATGCAGCTTTTAAATGATGTATAATCACGTTCTTGTCTCTATTCTCTTTCTGCAGACGCGTCTGCGTAATCTTCAACGTGATGTTTATCTCGTTGACATCTTCTAACATCTGAATCATGTCATTGTGAATCTTGATTTCAATGTCGTGCTGTTGACATATGTACTTGATAAAGACAACAATGTCATCTGCTTCATGAACGCTTATTCAAGCATTCAGTTCAGTACTGATGCTGATCTTGATCATTTCATGATTGAAAAGCAACGCGTTCATGTTCTCTTCTTCTGTATTTGACGACGCATTCGTGTCTTCTTCTTCTTCGCTTCTAGTCATGATATGAGTAGAAAATTGCTGATCGAGATTCTGATGTTACTCTATCAAACTTTCTGAATTCGAGCAACGATTAGTACTCTATCAAACTTTCTGAATTCAAGTACTGCTAGGATTTCTGATTTCTGATGACGAGCTCAATAAAGAGTTAATCAAGAGCAACGCGTTCGTGTTCTTTGATTCTGATTCTACCGAAATTTCTGGTTTCAAATCAAGATTCTTTTTTAGAAATTTCTGATTTCTATCGAGCTTTCTGAGCTCAAGTTCTGCTGTCAAAATTTCTAAATTCGACTTCTGATTTGAGTTGTGTAGCTTGTTTTTATATCATCTACACGTCGATAGCAAGATTAATGAGCTTTGAACTAATGTTATGAGTCTGCATAAAGCGAATCATATGAGTATATTCTAACTAGAAGTTCAAAGCTAAAGAAGAAGAAAGATGAAACACGTTGTGAGTTTTACTCACGAAGGCACGCTAGGCCGCTAGCGTGTCAACATCAGCTCTATACTAGTCTATGATAGTTTAACATGATCTATGTTAGACTAACTCGAAGTGCACGCTCGCAACATTTATGATATTCTCAGAACTCAATGTAGTAAAATCTCATGATGACTAGAAAAGATAATCTATTAGAACTAGTTCATTCATCTAGACTAATGAAGATTTTAGAATTTGTTGATAAATTCTTGAGTATGTTGACTTGAACAACAGTCGCTTGATTCTTGAAAGAGATTGTAAGTTTGATTCTGTGTGACAGAGTAATGCTCGATCATATCATTTCAAATGCTCATCGAAATTGAAGATTATCAATAACGACATGAGAAATATTCAAAGTGACGAAAGTCTTTTGAAGTTGTAATGCAAAGACTTCTGAAGTATATTCTTGATGAAAAGTGCAATGCTGTGATTTGTTAATCTTTTGCAATCTGTTTTGCAATCTTTTTTGCAATGTGCAACTAAGAAGCAACTTATCAAAGCTTAATTCTAACAAAGTTACGAATGTCTTGAACTTTCGTGATCTTAGTTGCTAAGTGTCATGATGTCAGATCATCAACTCAATTTAAAACATAAATTGTTGATATTTTAAATAATCTCGATTCATTGAACCTGTTTTGCAGTTCAATGAATCAAGTCATCAATCTAGTTATCATCATTTTAATCTAGTCTCAGCAATTCTGTTTTGATCATCTCAGTCGTGTGCGCGAACTTTTGCAATCTTAAGTCAATAAAACTACTGTCTAGTCTTGATTCTGCTCAATTCATGTATATAGAAGTTGAGTTTTCATTCTTTTCTTTCACTCTTTGTCTTTCATCTTGTACATTATTTAATATATTGTCTTGTATCTAGATTCTATCAAAGTAATAATAATATCAGTCTTTTATATTGATAGTATCTTTAGTCTAGCTCAGTTTTTGACATTATGAAAGATCTACACTTTCTGCAACGTTTTCATACGTTGAAATCTCGTCTAGTTACTCTTTTATTCAAATAAAGTTGCTTCACAATCTCTTGATTGATGATGAGCGTGCTGTTGAACAGTTCACTCAAAGTGTAATCGAAAATTCAGTTGAGATCTTTCGCGTGATGCAAGAGCTTCAAAATCAAGTTCAATAACATGATGTCATCACTTTGTTCTCGTTCATCATTCTCAATTCTTCAATTTATATAAAATTGAATTCTCAGTCTCTTGCAATGATAGCTCACATCATTGCACAAATCTTGAACAATCAATCTCTCTTCATCATTCATTCTTCTGCGAACTCTGTCGCTGTCATCATCGCTTCTAGATTCAAGAAGCTTCTCGACATATCTGAGTATGAGAGAGACAAAGATCGATTGAATGCATGAAAGCAGAGTCTGATACAGCGCATGAACATGAACGATGATCGTTATTTCTCTCATCGAGTCAAGATCATTTATGTTCAGTCATGACTCATCATAGATAAGAAGACTCACAATCTAATGAGTCAATATTGAATCAATGATCTTTGCATCATTTTCATTTTCGCAGATTGAGAACACAAGTTGCATCATTGCTGCGACAATTCTTTCAAGACAGAAGATGCTCATCTATATCTTCGTGAAACTCTGAAGCAAGACATGAATAGCTTTGTCAACTATTACAATCTCTTTTATTAAAAGAAAGAACATTCTTTGATGAAAGATTTCTTGTTGATTGACTGTCTGAAGCACAATGTCAATTATTTCACTCAAGTCATCATCTTTTTCTGATGAAATCTTGATGAAACTCGATCATTCATCTTTCATTAATGAGTTCAAGCATTCTTTGACATCAACGAAGAGCTTCAGTAGCTTAAGCATCATCAATCTTACTTCATCTTCATCATTGTCTCATTCATCAAAGCTAAGAGCATCTCTGCATTGACTAGTAACTTTTTGAGTTCAAAGATCATCATCTCTGTGACTGTTGTTTCAACAGTATCTTCATCTCTCTTTCTTTCATCTTTCAATAAATCAATGAATCTAAGCTTCGTCATTGTCATCATTCAAGATAAGACTCTGATCATTTTTGAGATCAAGAAAATCTGCAACAAGTGAAAGCTGTGCTACTACTGCAAGTTGCAACATTCAAGCAAAATCATTAAAGAATGCTCAAATATGTTACGAGCATATCAAGACTGAACAAGACTGAAGCTTTAATCAATTCGCAGTGAACGCTAGCGAGTTTTCTGCGTAATGATTAGAACTAATCAGCGAGCTAGTCAGGTTTGACTCAGATATGACTCAAATATGACTCAGATATGACTCAACATTCTTTTTCTTTCTCAACACTCTTTTCTTTCATCAACATCTTGTTCATCTACATCACATTCTTTTCATGTCACAAACACATTTCTTTCGAGCCTAGCGCAGTCTCTGAACATTACATAAATAGAAGCTTTTGTATCAATCTTCTTCTGTATTCTTAATATTCAGTTATAGCTATCTTTAAAGATCAAGCACTATCAACTCTGATTTTCATCGATTGTATCATTTAAGCACGATTCTGACATTATATTAAGAATTCATTAATCACACGATACTGATCTCATTACTCATTCAACATACTCGTCTAGACAGAATAAGTCTAAAGAAATTCATTTATCTGATGATTGATGATAATCGAAAGATAGAACAACACTAGAGAGTTGAATAGAATCAACGATAAAGAATCTTCGTTGTTTGCTCAAGAATCAAATCGATCGATAGATTCAATAATAAAGAATCTTCGTTGTTTGCTAGAAAATCAATCAAATCAACAAATAAATCTCATCTTCTTTGTTGAAGATTAAACATCATTCTATACGCCTTTCTTCTTCAATCGTCGAGCATCGTCATTCGTTCAATTCTCTTTCAAACAAATCTCATCATGTCTAGTCATTCATCTACTGAAGAGCATTTCGAAGAATTTCAAAATTGTTTCTCTCAAATCTTTGATGCTGATTCATCAAAATCACGAACGAAATCATCAAGTGCTGCATCATTCATTCATGAAGATGACGAATCATTCGCTGAAACGATAATACTTCTCGTGTTCTACGAAATCTGAAAGACTCGAAGTCTAGTTCTTGATGAAGAAACAGATCAACTCTACGAGTTAAATAAACAACAAGAAGACGAAATCAAAGAGTTGAAGACTAGACTTCAAGCTAAAGAAAATACTTCTTCTGATTTCATCTACTCTGAGCGTTCTAGATCTCAAAAAATATCTGATTCTTCGCTGTTTACTGATGAAAAGAATTCTACTTGAGAGAACTGATACGGAAAAATTCAGAATAAACTAGAGATCAACGTCGATCTCTTTTCTAATGAACGAGTCAAATTGAGCTATATACATTCTAGATTATTCGATGACGCAGCTGAGATCACTCAAGCTAGACGCGAACGTGACTGTGTCAATCTTTATAAGATCGTCGACGATTTTTTGAAAGAGTTAGCTCAGTTGTTCGATGATTCAAATAAGAAAGTCAACTTTCGTAGAGAATACTACAACTTAATTCAAGAATTCAAGAAATTCAGTGAATTCTATACTCAGTTTCAACGTTTATCTTTCTATCTAGACTATCATGAGAAGCAACTGATCGCTGATCTGAAAGATAAAATACACTCTCATCTTTGATTCATTTAAGTAGATCAACTAGTTCAATCTGATTCTCTAAAAGAAATTCGTTTTTATCTGATTCATTTAAATAATGATCAGCGAGCCATTCAAGAGATCAAGAACAAGATCAAACGCGTCAATGATCTTTCTAAGACTATCTTTCATAGAGCGACTGTTGTCACTCAGTCAGTCGATCATTCAAAGTCTGATCAGCTAAAGTCGCGTGACGCGATTTTAACTAGCGTCAAAGAAGCAGACATTCTAGTTGAAAGCTGTTTCATATGTCATAAATCAGATCATAGCTCTAAAGAGTGCTTCGATTGATCTACTAGAATCAATGCAGTGAACAATGAATATGATCGCTTCGATTTCAATTCGAATTTCGATTCAAAAAACTAGTCATCTCTTCAAAAGTCATTAAAGAAATAAAGATTATATCTTTGTGCAAACTAGATGAAATTCTATCGAAAGAAAATTACTTTGAAAAGTCGTTTCTAATTGATGCTCATCTCATCTCTCAGAATCGATCTTTCAGTCTTGATTCTTTAATAGACAGTGATTCAATCATCTACATGATCATACATTCTAATCTAGTTGATAAAGTATGCGAGAAACTGAAAATTCAATCTATATCACTGGCAAAAGAGAAGCTAATAAGAGATTATAATGAAAAGATATTTAAGAAGATCATCACTCATAAAATTCTATTCAATCTCATCATCGAAAGTCATAAGAAATTGACTGTATCAATGCTGATAGTTGATATCAATCATCATGAAGTCATATTGAGTAAGCTCTGAATGAACAAAAACAAAATATTATTGAATATGCAAAACGACGTCATTGTTTTTTCGAATCAATTGAATACTTCTATTTCGATTTTTTCGATCTCTTTCAATTCAAAGCATTCAAGTTGATCGCAGTCAACTTCGTTTTCTTCAATCACTCAGACTAAGATCTCTATGATGCTCAAACGACTCGTTCGAAAAGAGTCATTCTCGATTCAAAGCTTAGACGCAGCTTCGTTCAAAACACTGTTGAATCGTTCAAAGAAGAACAAGATCAAAGTCTTTGCTCTATTCATGATAAACATCAATAGAAAAATCGCGTACAATACTCAGTGCAATTTGAACGCTCTAAACGTCTCTTCAATCAATGAAACGACTCAGAATTTGAAAAATATTAAAGCAAAGCTGTCATTGAAATATCATGAGTTTCTAGATGTTTTTGATCGAGCTCAATTGAATAAACTATCTTCTCATCGCTTCTACGATCATAAAATCGAGCTCATCAGTGATTCAACGCTTTCTTGCTGTCGAGTTTATCGAATGTTCTCTGTCAAACTTCTGAAAGTAAAGAAGTACTTAAACGAGAATCTGTCGAAGAAATTCATCACTTCTAGTCAGACTCTCTATTTCTTTCTCGTTCTATTCGCTCTTAAAGCAAATGAAGATCTTCGATTCTGCGTGAACTATCGAAAGCTAAATGTCATTTTCAAAAGAAATAGATATTCTCTATCGCTGATAGACGAGATCATTGATAAAATAGTGAATTGCAAGCATCTGACTAGATTGAACATCATATCAGCGTTCAACAAACTTTGAATGCACTTTGATAGCGAGAATTACATCACTTTTATCACTGCTTTAGAAGCATATAAATACAAGATGCTATCATTCAAACTGACTAATGAATCGACCTTCTTTAAGCAATATATGAATGTTGTTCTATGAGACTTTCTGAACGACTTTTGTCAAGTCTATCTAGATGACATTCTCATCTATAGCAAAACGAGAAAGAAACATAGAGATCACATCAAACTAGTATTGAATCGACTACGCGAAGCTGAACTGCAGATAGATATTCGAAAGTGCAAATTCAATGTAGAAGAGACTGTCTTTCTAGAAGTCATTGTATCAGAACTAAATCTTCGTATGAACTTCAGCAAAGTGACAGTCATAGTCAGCTAAATCACTTCGATCAATCTAAAAGAAATTCAGAGCTTCGTGAGATTTGTTAACTTCTATCGTCGTTTCATTAAGAACTTCTCGAAGCTAGTCAAATCGTTCACTCAGCTGACTAGAAAGAACACGTCTTTTGTTTGAAACGAGATTTGTGTTCAAGTCTTTGACGATCTAAAGAAACAGATCAGCTCGATCTCAGTTCTACGACACTTCGATTCAAAACGACAGACTATTCTGAAAATCAATGTCTTTGACTACGTCAAAGATGAAATACTATCTCAGTACGATGATGAGAGTGTTCTTCACTCAGTAGCATTCTACAGCAAGAGCATGATTCTCGCTGAATGCAATTACCACATTTATGACAAGAAATTGCTAGTCATTATTCGATGCTTTGAACACTGACGACTCGAGCTGAAATGCACTGAACTATTCATTCAGATGTTCATCGATCATCAGACTTTGAAGATCTTCATGAAAAACAAACAGTTGAGTCGATGACAAGTCAACTATCTGAACATTCTATCGAAGTTCAACTTTCAGATCATCTTTAGATCAGGCAAAATGAACACTAAAGTCGATGCTTTAATCAGAATGTCTCTAGCGAACGTTTCTGAATCAGCTCAGCGTCTTGAAGATCATTTTCAAACTATTCTGATTCTCGATAAAGTCGATGTTCTATTTATTGAATCGAAAGCAAATCTTTATCAACGAGTATGAATGATCAATTAAACAGATGAGCTCTGCAGCGAATATAGACAAGCTATGAACGAAAACAAGCTCAAATTTCATATCACTAAACTGAAGAACTGCGAAATTCTTGACGACGTTCTATTTAGAAAAGATCTACTGTGAGTTTCTGAGAACATGCACACGAAATTACTACAAGAAGTGCATGATCAATCTTTAATCTCTCATCTCAACAATAGACGAATCATTGATCTAGTTCAGCGTTTCTACTATTGATCAGATCATCGAGCTACTATTTGACAATACATTCGAAACTGTCATGCTTGTCAGCAAAGCAAAGCTTCTAGAAATAGCATCAATGAACTTCATCATTCTCTTTCGATTTCACAGAAACGCTGAAAAGATATAGCTATGAACTTCATCACTGAACTATCTCTGTCAGAAAACTATAACGTCATTTGCACAATCATATGTCATCTCATCAAAGAACATCACTATGTTTTCTGTCATTGAGAAGATGATGACATCTCAGTCGAAGAAACGGTTTGAATCATGCTATGAAACGTCTATCGACTGCATGATCTACTCAGTTCTATTGTTTCGAACAGAGACTCTCAATTCATATTGATTATGTGAAAAAGTCTTTGCAAGCGACTGAGAATCACAGCTAGTTTATTCACAGTCTATCATTCTGAGATCGACGATCAATCAAAACGAGTCAATCAAGACATCGAACGCGAACTTAGAATCTACTGCAATTACATGCAGAACGACTGAATCAAATGAATATCTATGATGAAATTCAGCGACAATTTCAATATCTTCTTGATCACTTCAATGATTCTCTTTTACTTCAATAAAGAATTTCACTCTTGAATGAGTTTTGATTCAGATACAACTGACTACGAAACAACTCATGAACGACTTGAAGTCAGAAAAGCAGATGATATTGTCATTTGAATGAAAGAGCTACTGAACTTCGATCGTCAACAATTGAAAAAGACGAAGTTGATCATTGAAGTTCAGATCAATAAACATAGATGAAACGTCATCTATAAAGTAAATGACTGAGTTTGATTATCTTCTAGAAACGTCAAGACAACGAGACTCTGCAAAGATTTAAAAGACAAACAGCTAAATCTTTATCAAATCACTGTCAAAGTGAATATCTTCTATCATCTTCATCTATCAGTCAGCATGAAGCATTTGCATTCGATGTTCAGCTCGAAGTTACTGCGATCGTATTCAGAAGATCTTCTATCAGAACAGCATTCAGAATCACTCAAGTCAATCACTATCAAAGACGATGAACACTGAGAGATAGATGATATATTGAACTTCAGACGCTATTGAGATTGAATACAGTACAAAGTCAAATGAACAGATCTAGATAGAAACGATGAATGATACTATGTCGATAAAGAAAAATTCGATGACTCAGAGAAAGTTTTGAACGAATTTCATAAGTTATATTCAAACAAACCGCGCTAAATATCGAAATAACTATCAACAAAAGCGAGCAAATGAACTACATTCATGCGAACATGAATTTTCGAAGAAGAAAATAATGTTACGAGCATATCAAGACTGAACAAGACTGAAGCTTTTATCAATTCGCAGTGAACGCTAGCGAGTTCTCTGTGTAATGATTAGAGCTAATCAGCGAGCTAGTCAGGTTTGACTCAGATATGACTCAACACTCTTTTTCTTTCTCAACACTCTTTTCTTTCATCAACATCTTGTTCATCTACATCACATTCTTCTCATGTCACAAACACATTTCTTTCAAGTCTAGCACAGTCTCTGAACATTACATAAATAAAAGCTTTTGTATCAATCTTCTTCTGTATTCTTAATATTCAGTTATAGCTATTTCTAAAGATCAAGCACTATCAACTCTGATCTTCATTGATTGTATCATTTAGACACGATTCTGACAAAATAAGAAGTTCTTCACTCTGTGTATCATGAACGTTTACAACAGTGATGTCGTCAATATAGATGAAGAAGTCTCGCTGTCTGTGAAAAAAGTTTAGTCTTTGAACTAAGTCATGCTCAGAAATCTGTATACATATCATCTTGTCTACTAGTTTCAATCTTTTCACTTTCACTTCAATCATATAGAAAGTTTTCTGCTAAATTTGCTTTGAAACTCTTTGAATTCAATTTAACATTCAAAGATAGTCACATGATAGTATTCTGTATTTTACGTCAAGCTCAATCTAGAGTTTTCATTCTCGCTCTGATTGATAGTGAAGTCTTCGCTTATGTCTTTATGAATAAATTCTTCGCGTAACAACATCATCTTTTCTTGCATCAATTAATTCACTCTTGCAGACTTTGAGAATTTGATGATCAAGTCGCATTAATTGATGACATTACTCATGTCATTGAAATCACAATGATTCTCGATGAACACATCAAAAAACTATTCTTTTATGTCATTGAATTAAGTCAATATTTCATCATCATGAATCTGTCATGACTTCATCATCACGTCATTGATATCAATTTTGAACACAATATTCTCATCTTGTCTTTCTTCTTCTATCTTAATCATTGTTATCAATCTCTCGTCAAGATCTATGATCTTAATCAACAAGAAGAAAATTTCTCGCTTGAAGTTAACAAAGTAGCTTTTCTTCAGCCTCGCTCTCAATTCACTCACAAGAAGCAACTCAGTTCATGAATCGCTCACAAAGAGCAATTCAGTCTACAGATCACTCACAAGAAGCAATTCAGCACTCAATTCGCTTGCAAAAAGCAATTTAGTTTCTCATTCACGTGAAAGAAGTAACTCAGTTTTCAATTCGCTCACAAGAAGCAATTCAGTTCTCAATTCGCTTGCAAGAAGCAATTCAGTCTTCAATTCGCTTGCAAGAAGCAACTCAGTTTCTCGTCTGCTCACAAGAAGCAATATAATCTCTCGTTCACTCACAAAAAGTCAACTAATACTCAGCTTGTTCACAAGAAACAAATCTCGTTCAATCTTGTCTTTCATCTGAAACAAGAAGCTTCTAGTTGTATTCTTCAAGTCATTCAAAAAGAATACTCATTAAAAATCAAGTGTCAAAATTCTTTTCTCTTTAGAACTTCTATTGTTTCTCAAGCAGATCAATTCGATCAATCTTCTATACAACTTGACATAGTTGAGTTGAAAGCTTGAAGCTTTGATCATGCAGCTCATGTTAAAAACATTGAAGTGTTTAGCGTCATTCTAAAGAAAATCGATGTCTTCTTGAATCTTGAGTCAATCTCGTCTTTTAATCTAGACTCTGATGAATCAAAATCGCGTCATGCGACTTTGTGTTATGAATGTGCCAAAGGTCAAACTCTAATCAATTCACAGTGAACGCTAGCGAGTTCACTGCGTATTGATTAGAGCTAGTCAACGATCTAGTCGAAAGCTGACCTAGATCTGACTCAGGTTTGACTCAGATATGATTCAGCATCTTTTTTCTTCTTTAACATCTTCTAATCAACTTCTATTGTCTTCTAGACAAACACACTTCTTTGTGTTACGAGTAATTAACAGATGTCTATGACAAACACATTTCTTTGTGTCGCAAACATCTTTTGAATAAACATCTTTCTTGTGTTTCAACACGTTCTCTTTGAAACTAGCGTCGAATCTGAGTAACTACTATATAGAGCGTGTTCTTCTTGCCTTTTGTATCTTCTTTCTTCTGTATTCTTAAAGTCTTAGTTATAACTATCTTTATAGATCAAACATTCTAGTCACGCACGCACTCTGATTAGTTTCTAGACATGATCTCAACATTACTTTAAGAATTCGTTAATCACATAATATTGATTTCTATACTCATTCAAATTCACTCGACTGACAACGAAACGAGTATAAAGAAATTTGTGTATCTGATGATCAACGACATCAAAAGACAGAACAACATCAAGAGATCAATAGAATCAACGAGAACATACAATCATGTGATTGCTAGAGAATCTATCGCTCAGTCAGTAGCATCAGTTCAAATCGATTGATAGAATCAAGAAATTAAGATCTTGATTGCTTGAGAATCATCAAAAAACCTTCTCAAATCAGCAACACTCTTCTCTGAAGACTAAACACTTTAACAAACGATCTCACTACATACTATTGAGCATCGTTCTTCGCTCGATCGTCAATTCTTCGCTATAATTTGATCATCTGTGAACAATATCTTCGAGAGTAATCAAAGCTCTTATTCTTCTGACACTACAGATTCAGTCATCTATTCTGAGCTATCATCTCGCATATCAAAATATCTTAGAATCGATGTTGTATGAAAACATTGATACTCTTTGTCTCATTCTCAGACTCTCGATGAATCTCATGAAGCTTCTACTTCATGAGATATAAAAAATGTAAAGCAGCTACAATACTAAATCGAACAAGACTCAGAAGTTTTTCTAGAAGATTTGAACAGTCTTCAAACTCAACGAGATCTAGACATGAAAGCTTGTGAGCTATTTGACAAGATATCAAGCGAACAAATATGAAAGACTCATTTCGAGAAAATGAATAGAGTCAAAGAACGCTTGAATCAATTAAATCAGATGTTTTGAAATCAAGTGACTGAATTGCAACATCAACTGCGATCATTTAAAGAAGTCACTTCTTTCTCTTCTACTCTGTTCAATTTCTTCAAGCGATTTCAAAAGCTTTTGAATTCATCTCTGTTTACTAATGAAAAAGAATCTATCTGAAATGACTGACAAGAAAAGATTCGTGACAAGCTAGAAATCAACGTCGATCATTTCAATATCAATAGAGCTATTCTGATCTACGTTCACTTCAAAATCGAAGAAGACGCAGTCAAAGCTACTTTAGCTCAACGTCAACAAGATTCATTGAATCTCTATGTCACAGTTGATGATTTGTTAAATGAAGTTGCTCAGCTTTATGATGATTTCAACAAAGAGACAAAATTTCGAAGAAAATATGCTAATCTCTTTCAAGAAAAGAGCAAATTCAGCAACTTCTATTCGATGTTTCAATGTCTGTTCTTCTATCTAGAGTATCACGAAAAGCAATTGATCGTTGATCTACGAGACAAGATAGTTTATCGTTTTCATGCAGCTTGAAGTAATCAATTGATTCAGTCAGAATCTCTGAATGAAATTCGTAGCTATCTGATTCGTTTGAACAATGAGCATTGAGTCATGAGTGACATCAAAGAAAAGAAATTTCTGAACAAAGTCAGAAAGCAAGTCATCTTTGCTGAGAAACGAGATTCATTGAATCTCTATAGAAAGATCAAAGTCACTACACTCGTTGATCATTCAAAATCGCGCGACGCGATTTTGACTAGCGTCAAAAACATCGATCTACAGACTAAAATCTGTTTCATCTATCACAAATCAGATCATACTTCTAGAGAGTGCTCTGATCGAACTTCGAAAGTCAATGCATTAGAAAATGACGAGTTTGATCAATTTACATCGAACTCTGAGTCAGATTCTGATTCAAAAAACTAGCTATCTCTTTCAGAGTCATCAAAGAGATAGAGATCATATCTTTGTGCAGTCAAATTGAAGTTCTATCGAAAGAAAACTATTTTGAAAAGTCATTTCTGATCAATGCTTCTCTTATCTCTCAGAGCAATTCTTTCAGCCTTCGCTCTTTGATAGATAGTGATTTCGTCGTCTACACGCTGATACATGACAAGCTAGTCGATAAGATATGTCAGAAACTTGAAATACAATCTATATTGATAGCAAAAGAGAAGTTAATACGAGACTATGATGAAAAGTTAGCTAGAAAGACTATTACTCATAAGATTCTACTCAATCTCACGATCGAAAGTCATAGAGAATTGACTGTGTCAATGCTGATAGCTGATATTGAGCATCATGAAGCTATATTGAGCAAACTCTGAATGAACAAAAATGAAATATTATTGAACATGAGACATGATACTATCGTATTCTCTGATCAATTAGATATTTCTATTTCGATTTTTTCGATTTCGTCAAATACAAAGCACTCAAGTTGATCGCGATCAACTTCGATCTCTTCAGCAGCTCACAGCAAGATCTCTAAGATGCTCAAGCGTTCAGTTTCATTCATTCAGAAAAAGTCATTCTTGATTCAAAATATAAACGTCGTTTCTTTTCAAGCATTAGTAAAATGAAAAAAGAAGAATCAGACAGAGATTTTTGCTATGTTCGTCGAGAACATCGATAGAAAAATCGTCTATAATACTCAATGCAAACTGAATGTCATAAACATCTTCTCAGTCAATGAAACGATTCAGAATCTAGAGAATATTAAAGTCTGTTAGAAATCAGCATAGAGCGAGTCATATGAGTGTAATGTAACGAGTATATAAATGCTAAGAAAGAAAAGTATCTAGAAGGGAAGGATCGACTATCTATATGACTCAGAAGAACATAAGCTAATTCTGAATAGAGTTGACTTCGAAACAAGTCTATGCTCTAGCGACGAGCGATCGGCGATAGCTCTCAGAATAGTCATCAACATAGTCATCAACATAGTCATCAACATAGCTATCAACGAAGGTGCGTAGCTAGAATCGTAACATTATTCCCCTTCTTCAACGATTCATGTTCGCATGAATGTATTTTCTTAGTCTTGTGTAGAATCGAAATGCCTATTGTAGCAGACTCACTATGCGAGGTAGAAGTGTCATTGAAGCAGGCTCACTAGTTGCACGTGAATGTATGACCAGGTTCACTGATGAGTAGAACGATGAGGAGATAGATCATCGCATTGACAGTGTCATTGAAGCAGGCTCACTGATCGACTTGCTCATCGAAGAGATCGACTTTGAGCTCGTCATTGTAGCAGGCTCACTAGTTGCACGTGAACGTATGATCAGGTCCACTGATGAGTAGGGCGATGAGAGCGAGTAGGCCATCGCATTGACGATGTCATTGAAGCAGACTCACTGGGGGTTTGCTTCTCGAGATAGAGACTTCACGCAGTTCTATGACTGACTTCGTTTGATTGTTCAACAAATTCGAAGAATTTCTTGCGAATCTGAATGAACGATTAATTCGCTGATCTTTGACCTAGTCGGATGGTTTCAATCGTTTGTTTATACTCGCTGACCAGCGCACGAGTTCGAATCTTTTGTTTATCCTCGCTGAATCAGCTCACGAGGGGAGAAAGATGAGTGCTGCTGCACGGACGCAAGCCGCTAGACCAAAGTCGATAGAGGGTTGAAGAACTACTAGCAGAAGCATTCGAAGAGATCGATGCAGATTATTTCACTTCGCCTGTAACGAAGAAGCATTTATATAATGTTAGAGGTCAGCATAGAGCGAGTCATATGAGTGTAATGTAACGAGTATATAAATGCTAAGGAAGGAAAGTATCTAGAAGGGAAGAGTCGGCTATCTATATGACTCAGAAGAACATAAGCTAACTCTGAATAGAGTTGACTTCGGAACAAGTCTATGCTCTAGCGGCGAGCGATCGGTGATAGCTCTCAGAATAGCCATCAACATAGTCATCAACATAGTCATCAACATAGCTATCAACGAAGGTGCGTAGCTAGAATCGTAACAAAGTCAAGCTATCATTGAAATATCAGAATTTTCTAGACATCTTTGATCGAGCTCAAGCAGACAAGCTATCGTCTCATCGTTCGTATGATCATAAGATAGAGCTTACTAGTGACGTAACATCATTTCGCTGCCGAGCATATTGAATGTCTCTTTACAAGCTTCAGAAAGTAAAGAAATATCTGAACGAGAATCTTTTCAAAGAATTTATAATCTCTAGCAAAGCTTCGTATTTCTCATTCGTTCTGTTCATCTTAAAAGCAAATGAAGATCTATGATTCTGCGTTGACTATCGAAAGCTCAATGCTATTATCAAAAGAAATCGCTATTCTCTATCGCTCATAGATGAGATGATCAGCAAAATAGTTGATTGCAAGCATCTGACTCGATTAGATATCATTTCGACTTTCAACAAACTGCGAATGCATTCTGATAGTGAGAACTACACTATCTTTATCATCGCTTTAGAAGCGTACAAATCAAAGATGTTATCTTTTGAACTTATCAATGATTCTGCCTTGTTTCAGCAATATATGAATGATGTTCTTTGAGACTTTCTAAATGACTTCTGTCAAGTCTATCTAGACGACATTCTAATCTACAGCAAAACTCAACGAGAACATTGACAACATGTCAAGATGATATTAAATCATCTATGAGAAGCTGATCTACAAGTAGATATTCGAAAGTGCGAATTCAACGTAGAAGAAACTGTTTTCTTAGAAGTTATAGTTTCAGAACAAGATCTTCGTATGAATTCTATCAAAGTGAAAGTCATAGTCAACTGAACTACGTCGATCAATCTAAAAGAAGTTCAAAGCTTCGTGAGATTTGTTAACTTCTATCGTCATTTCATTAAGAACTTCTCAAAGCTAGTCAAATCATTCACTCAGCTGACTAGAAAGAACACATTTTTTGTTTGAAATGAAGTCTGTGTTCAAGCTTTTGACGATCTAAAGAAACAGATCAGCTCGATCTCAGTTCTACGACACTTCGATTCAAAACGACAGACTATTCTGAAAATCAATGTCTTTGACTACGTCAAAGATGAAATACTATCTCAGTACGATGATGAGAGTGTTCTTCACTCAGTAGCATTCTACAGCAAGAGCATGATTCTCGCTGAATGCAATTACCACATTTATGACAAGAAATTGCTAGTCATTATTCGATGTTTTGAACATTGAAGACTCGAGCTAGAATGCACAGAGCTGCTCATTCAGATGTTTATTGATCATCAGACTTTGAAGATCTTCACGAAAAACAAACAGTTAACTCGACGTCAAGTCAATTATCTAGACATTCTATTCGAGTTTAACTTTCAGATCATTTTTCGATCAGATAAAATGAACACTAAAGTTGATGCTCTAATCAGAATGTCTCTGATCGACGTCTCTGAATCAACTCAGCGTACTGAAGATTGATATCAGACTCTTCTGATACTCGATAGAATAAATATTCTAGCTATCGAATCTGAAGTTGATCTTTATCAGCGAGTAAAAGATGTCAACAAGACGAATGAGCTTTGCAATGAGTATAAACAAGCTATAAGCGAAAACAAGCTCAAGCTACATAGCACTGAATTGAAGCACTGCGAGATCGTTGACGACGTTCTGTTCAGAAAAGACCTACTGTGAGTCTCTGAGAATATACATACGAAATTACTAAAGAAAATTCATGATCAGTCTTTCATCTCTCATTCTGACAATCGAAGAACTACTGATTTAGTTCAACGTTTCTACTATTGATCAGATCATCGAGTAATGATTAAACGTTACATTCGAAACTGTCATGCCTGTCAACGAAGCAAGACATCTAGAAATAGCATCAATGAACTTCTTCATTCTCTATCGATTTCACAGAAACGCTGAAAAGATATAGCTATGAACTTCATTACTGAGCTATTTCTATCGAAAGATTATAACGTCATTTGCACAATCATATGTCATCTCATCAAGAAACGTCACTATGTTCTCTGTCATTGAGAAGACGAGAACATCTCAGTCGAAGAAACGATTTAAATCATGCTATGGAACGTCTATCAACTTCATGATCTACTCAGTTTCATTGTTTCGAACAGAGATTCTCAGTTCATATCAATAATGTGACAAAGTCTTTGCAAGCGACTAAGAATCACGACTAATCTATTAACAGTTTATCATTCTGAGATCGATGATCAATCAGAGCGAGTCAATCAAGACGTCGAATGCGAACTTAGAATCTACTGTAATTACATGCAGAATGACTGAGCGAAATGACTTCTCATGATGAAATTCAGCGAGAATTTCAATATCTTCTTGATCATCTCAATGACTTCGTTCTACTTCAATAAGAATTTTCACTCATGAATGAGTTTCAATTCAGATACAACTGATTATAAAACAACTCGTGAACGTCTTGAAGCTAGAACAGCAGATGATATTGTCATTTGAATGAAAGAGCTTCTTATCTTTGATCATCAGCAATTAGAAAAGACGAAGCAGATCATCAAAGCTCAGATCAATAAACATAGACGAGACATCATCTATGAAGTAGACGACTAAGTTTGATTATTCTCTAGAAACATAAAGACAACTAGATCATGTAAGAATTTGAAAGACAAACAGCTAGAACTCTATCAAATCACTGTCAAAGTTGAGATCTTCTATCATCTTCATTTATTGATAAGCATGAAGCAGCTGCATTCGATGTTCAGTTCAAAGCTATTACGATCTTATTTCGAAGACTCGTTGTCAGAACAGCATTTGAAATCTTCTAGATCATTGACAATCGAGAACGATGATCATTGAAAGATAGATGACATTTTGAACTCTAGACGCTATCGAGATCGAATACAATACAAGATCAAATGAACGAAACTAGATCGAAACGACGAATGATACTATGTCGATAAAGAAGAATTCGAGAACTCGAAAGAAGTTCTAGTCGAATTTCATAAGCTCTATTCAGACAAGTCACACTAAATTGAAAAACAGTGAAAATTTTTGCGTTTCATTTATTCTATTCATGCAAACATGAATTTTCTAAGAGAAGAGTAATGTTACGAATGTGTCAAAGGTCAAACTCTAATCAATTCACAGTGAATGTTAGCAAGTTCACTGCGTATTGATTAGAGCTAGTCAATGATCTAGTCGAGAGCTGGTCTAGATCTGGCTCAGATTTGACTCAGATATGACTCAGCACCTTTTTTCTTCCCTAGCATCTTCTAATCAACTTCTATTGTCTTCTAGACAAACACACTTCTTTGTGTTACGAATAGTTAACAGATATCTATGACAAACACATTTCTTTGTGTTGCAAACATCTTTCAAATAAACATCTTTCTTGTGTTTCAACACGTTTTCTTTGAGACTAGCGTCGAACCTCGATAATTACTATATAGAGCATATTCTTCTTGTCTTTTGTATCTTCTTTCTTCTGTATTCTTAAAGTCTTAGTTATAACTATCTTTATAGATCAAACATTCTAGTTACGCGTGCACTCTGATTAGTTTCTAGACATGATTTCAACACTTTGACTGTCTGTTCAAGAAACAGCTCAACTCTTGCTCAGTTTTCATCTCGCTCTCAAGACAGTATGTATGATAAGAATCATTGTCTGAATCTTCATCAAATGAAAAAGAAATTTCATTTGACTGCATTCACGACACAAGAAGATCTTGAAGCTTATTGACAAAGTAAGAACGTCGATTCAATCACAATTCTATCGTTCAGATATTTCAAGTTTCTAGACATCTTCTTCAAGAAGAACATTGATATCTTGTTTTTGTATTGAGTTCATGATCATGTCATACATCTTAAAGAAGATGCTCAATTCTCAGTCTTTGCTTTGTACAACATGAGTCGTGACAAAATTCTAGAACTTCATCGTTATCTGAATGAAAATCTGAGCAAAGATTTCATTCAAGTCAGTCACTCTCAGATGATCATCTCTGTTCTCTTCATCAAGAAACTCAAAGAAGAACTTTGCTTCTGCATGAACTATCAAGATCTGAACGCTATCACAGTCAAGAATTGATATTCTCTGTCTCTGATTTCAGAAATGCTGAATTGTCTAAGTTGAGCTAAAATCTTTATCAAGCTGAATATCATCTTTGCATTCAATCGACTTTGAATCAAAGAAAAAGATGAAACTCTCATCATTTTTCACACTCAATTTGAATTATTCAAGTATCTAGTCATGCTCTTTGATTTATGTAATGAGTCTGTCTCATTTCAGAAGTACATCAACAATATTCTTTGCAAACATTTAGATAAGTTCTGTACAGCTTATCTGAATGACATCTTGATTTATTTTAACAATGAACTTGAGTATGAGATTCATGTCAAGCTCATTCTGCGAAAGCTGTAAGAAGCAGATCTTCAGATGAATATAATCAAATGTGAGTTTCACATCACTCAAGTTTTGTATCTAGAATTGATAATCATCATCAAAGAAGTCAAGATGAATTTTTCTAAAATAAATATCATTATCAACTGACTCATTTTGATCAACGTTAAAGACGTTCAAAGTTTTCTAGATTTCGCGAACTTCTATAAAAGATTCATCTATGACTATAGTAGAATAATTATCTCGCTCATTCATCTCATCAGAAAAGATGTATTCTTTGTCTGATCTCAGAAATGTCAGATTGCATTCAACATTCTTAAGAAAGTCTTCACTTTCAAGATTATTCTTTGTCACTATAATTCAGATCACAAGATTGTGATAGAAATTGATGCTTTAAACTATGTGTTCAAAGACATTCTCTTTCAATATGATGAGAATGAGATTTTTTATTCAGTTGCTTACTTTTCGAAGAAGCATAACTCAGTCGAGTGTAACTACGAGATCTACGATAAAGAACTCATGATCATTGTTTGCACTTTTGAGAAACGATGATCAGAGTTCGAAGACTTTATCTATTCTGTTGAGATGATTACGAATCACAAAAATCTTGAGTATTTCATGTCAACTAAGCAGTTGAGTTATCATCAAGCTCGTTGAAGTGAGTTTCTGTCTAGATTCAACTATCACATCGCTTATCATTTCGACAAGATCGATGATAAGTTGAATGCTTTGACACGTTGCTCAGAAGATCTTTCTAAAGAGAGAGATACATTCGATTCTCGACATCAATATCAACATCAAACAATTCTGAAAACTCATGTTTTAGACTTCAATATTGTTGAGAATCTCGCTCTTAATGTCTTTAACATCAAAGTCATGAAGCTTCAGTCACAAATCATCACTCTAAATTCAGTTTAGTTACATCTGTTCTCAATTATCTCAACATTCTTGCAAATTCTAGCTCTCATGAATCTAGAAATCGAAGAATTCAACGTTGAAAATGTCAAGTCTCAGCTAGATCAAAACATTCTGAATCTTGATGAAGATTCTGTTGACACTCTCATTCAGACATTGTGAAAGCAAGTCGAAATCAATGACAAATTTGCAGCTCAGATAATCGAAGTGCTTCGCAATGAAGCACAACATCACAACAAGATTTCTCTAGTCGAGTGTGAAAAACATGAGAATCATCTGTACTTTCAAGAAAGAAAGTACATGCTCAACTCAGATAAACTACGTCTTCATATCATTCAGCTCGCTCATGATAGTGTCATCAATGATCACTCAGAAAGAGCAAAAAGTTATGAACTGATCAGTTGAATCTATTGATGATCAAACATTTATAAGTATGTTCAACACTTCATATGAAACTATCATGTATGCACACGTTTCAAGCTCTTTAGACAATGAACTCAAGAATGATTATGTTTTCTTTCAGTTCTCGAACGTCGTTGACGTGATGTTTTCATGAACTATGTAAATTCTTTATCGCTCAATATTTTCATGAATATCATATATAAATATGTTTTAGTCTTCATTGATCATCTTATCAAAATGAAACATTTAATTCTCATCACTTTTATGAAAGTTGAAGAAGTTATCAACTGCTTTTATGCTCATGTTTGAAAACATCATGATTTACTCAAGTTCTTCATGTCTGATTGAGACACACAATTCATCTTCGATGTCTGAAAGCATATGTGTAAAATGTTAAAGATAAATGCTAAGTTATTAACAACGTATCACTCTGAAATCGATGATCAAATCGAGAAAGTCAATGCTATCATGAAACATTATCTTCAAATCTTCGTCAACTACATGCAGAATGACTGAGCTAAGTGACTTTCTGAAGTTGAATTCATCGTTAATAACGCATCATCATCAATCACTTTAGCATCACTCTTCTTGATCAATTTAAGTCAAAACTCACGTTTAGACTTCAAGTTTTCTGAATCTCTGCTTGAGAATCTTACGTTTTAAGCTCAAGACAAGTTAATCAATGTCAAAAAGTTCATCAAGAAGATGAAGAAATTAACTAATCATTTACGTGATGAGATGCTTATAGCTCAAATCATCTACGAATTTAATGTCAATCTCTCTTGTCGTTCTTGTTTTAAATACTTCATTGAAGATGAAGTCTGACTGAATGTTTGCAATCTCAGCATCACTCATCTCACTGTCAAGTTAAATGATCATAATGTTGATCTTTTCAAGATCAAGCATGTTTTCAAGAACAATTTTCTGATCATTGAGTTAAATCTTTCAGCATTCATGAAGATTCATTCAATCTTTCATGTCATTCTTCTGAATCATATCACAAGTGATTTTCTTTCAAGTCAACATCAGAAATCTTGAGAACTTAGCTTCATCAAGAATGATGAAAGATTCTGATATGTAAACAGCATACTAAACTTCAAGCATGATAAATGTTATAACTCATCTCTGCTCAAGTATTACATTGATTGAAAAGATCACTTCTTTACTTGAGAGTCTTTTCATCTTCTGAATAATTGTGAGCAAGCGCTCGATGAATATCATCTCGTCAACTCTGTCGTCGAAGAATCACATATATTGTCGTGTGTGATGTCTCAATGTCAAGGTCAAGAACATTAAGTTCAATCTTCATTATTTTAACTCAGCTCAAATCTGACTCAGATCTCTTGTTCAAATCTGATTCAGATGTGACTCAGATGTATTCTAGTCTCATCATGCATTTTCACATTAAAATGCGTTTCATCTCGTCATGCATCATCACATTAAAATGCATTTTATCTCGATGTACATCATCATATTAAACTGCATTTCGTCTTTTTCTTACTCAGATCTGACTCAAATCTTGCTTAAATCTGACTCAGACATCTCGTTTAAATCTGATTCAGATGTGATTCAGATGTATTTCAATTCTCTGTGCATCATCACGTTAAAATGCGTCTCATCTCATCTCACTTTTCAAACATCTTGTTCAGATTTGACTCAGATGTGACTCAGATTTATTCTAGTTTCATTTGTGCTTCATCACATTAAAATGCATTTACATCAATTCTCATCTCGTTTCAATCTTTGTTTTCAATTCTTTCTCATTTCATCTTGTTTTTTCTTATTGTTTTGCAGAAGCTCAGTCTTGAAGAGAAAAGTTACTGTCATGATGTCAGATCATCAACTCAATTTAGAACATAAATTGTCGATATTTTAAATAATGTCGATTCATTGAATTTGTTTTGCAATTCAATGAATCAAGTCATCAATCTAGTCATCATCATCTTAATTTAGTCTCAGCAATTCTGTTTTGATTATTTCAGTTGTGTGCATGAACTTCTGCAATCTTAAGTCAATAAAACTACTGTCTAGTCTTGATTCTGCTCAATTCATGTATATAAAAGTTGAGCTTTCGTTCTTTTCTTTCACTCTTTGTCTTTCATCTTGTACATTATCTGATGTATTGTCTTGTATTTAAATTTTATCAAAGTAATAATAATATCAGTCTTTTATATTGATAGTATCTCTAGTCTAGCTCAGTTTCTGACACTAAGTTTGTGCATCTATCACAATCTTTGCTATTCAAATAATGTTTCATGATGCTGTTATTGATGCTTCTATTGTTAGAATGCTCGTAGACATGCAAACACAAATGACAAATGAGTTTAAGTCTTTCACTTTCAACTAAAGCTGTCTGATAAAAGTTATTTCATATTTCATCTGTTTGTAACTGTGAGATTCACTTTGAATGATAATAGTCTGATACTTTTCATTCTACTTGCATCGCATATTGAGTTTGCTTTCATCAATTCTGAAATATATGTTGATATTCTTGCTCATGATCGTATAACACATATCATTCATCGTGTAATGACTGCAGTTCAAAAAGCATGATAGAAGTAATGTTAGAAGAAGAGAATCGAGCACTATCATGCTCACTGTCGTTAAGATTCTTTGAAGATATATTTATAGAACTGAATAAACTGTTCATACTTGGTTGCAATTTCGATGTTCTCATTCATGTTAGAAATCAGCATAGAGCGAGTCATATGAGTGTAATGTAACGAGTATATAAATGCTAAGAAAGGAAAGTATCTAGAAGAAAAGAGTCGACTATCTATATGACTCAGAAGAACATAAGCTAATTCTGAATAGAGTTGACTTCGAAACAAGTCTATGTTCTAGCGACGAGCGATCGACGATAGCTCTCAGAATAGTCATCAACATAGTCATCAACATAGTCATCAACATAGCTATCAACAAAGATGCGTAGCTAGAATCGTAACAATTCAAGAGAATCATATAATAAGCAAGTTAAACAAAAAAGAGACTGCAAAAAGAGTTGCAAAAAGAATTGCAAAGAAAGTTGCAAAAAGAATTGAAAACAAGTTTGATTTTTCAAGTGTTGTTAAGCTTAAAGTTTGAAGATCAATGCAAATCTTAATCATGTGTCACTGTTGACTTATGACTGATTAATTCTTATCTTTTAAATTAACTGTTAATTATTCTAAAAACTAGCACATTTTAATAAATTTCAAACATCATAATTGATTAAGAAGCTTATTACAAATACAAGAAAATAATTATACAGAGATAAACTGAAGTACGAAATAATCATTGCATAAAATTATGCAAAAAGAATGTTTAATTCTTCTGTTCGCTTCTGCTATTTAATTATTACATGAAAGTATAATGTGATGCTGCATGCAATAAATGATTCTATCTATTAGCTTGTGACTGTGAAACTAGCTAGATCATTGATTTAGAAATGCTTGATTTCTAAGATATGAGTATTAAAAAAATCAAAAAGATTACTTGATTTCTTAATTTTGAATATTACTTTTCAGATTTCACATGTCAATTTGTGTGAAATATTTGATGTTCATTCATACTTGTTGTAGTCAAAATTTGTCGATCAATTCTCAGTCTGATCTGATAGCACAATTCACTTGCATGACTTGTTCTTAATTGTCTTTCTTTTTGATCATACTACACGTCATAGAGTTTTCTCAGACGTGATGAATGATTCTTGAAAGTGCTTTGATATCAATTTGCGATCTTGAGAAATATGATAATTTCTGAAGAAGACTTGACGATACTGATCGCTCTCTGCTTTTCTATATGTCACAATGTTAGTATAAATATTGAAATACAAGTCGCGAAATTGATTGCAAAATTGATTGCAAAATTGATTGCAAAATTGATTACGAAATTGATTGCAACATCAAGAGCAAAATCAAGAGCAAAGTTCAAATAGTAAAAGACATAATAATCATGTTGTAAACAAAATTACAAAAAGAACTGTCAAAAACTTACACAATAAGACGACACGCTACGTTTTTTCAGAAATTCTGAAACTATCAAAAAATCTTCACTGTCAATGCTTCTCTGATGACATTTGAGTCATTCATCATCTTCTCGTTCGTCATCGTTTTGAACTTTTCACTCAGAAGCAAGTCATTCATCTGATATCATTCTTTCGTCTGAACGTCATTGATATCAGAGAGCTTCTCTCATTGAGAACTTTTCACACTCATATTAAAACGAACGCTTAGTATCAAAGAATCTTAATTGAAACTTGCAACATCAAGACATGTTCTTACATGATTCACTGTATTTTCTTTCGCAATTCTATGAATTTATTAATATTTGATTGCAAAAAATATTGCAAAAATATTGTTGATTTCATTTGCTATTCACATGCGCAGTCAACAAGAACTCATGATCATCATTCAATGCTTGTAGATAGACATTCGATTTTTTGAATTGCTTGATTCAGTAGAAATGAATATTTCTATCTTTGTTTTTCACATCTTCAATTTTCTTCTCATTGTTTATCATATTTTGCACATGAGTTCTAATCTTTTTTGAATGTGTATTGTCGAAATAATCTTCAATAGTCTTACGTTTGTGAGTAAACATCATTGCAAATGCAAAACAATAGTTAACTTGTAAAAGCAATAATGTAGCGATCTAGATAATGAGATGAAATAGTGAAGATCAATCGCAATGATGAAATATGAAATTTAAAATTCGATATCTTGATTTAAGATTTTAAGATTTAGATCATCATCATTTTCACACTAATTAAGTCATGTAATCATCAACTTTTTTCTTCTTTTACCTTCAAACAACAACAACATACTGCAATCATGATCGTAACAGCTCAGTAAGTTATGTATCAGTCTCACGAGTTTATAGAAGATTGCAAAACTGATTGCAATACAAAAACAATGAGCTTAATTCTAACAACAAAATGCTACTCAACATTTTTGATTCTGCAACTGACGAGATTTTGAAATCGATTTTGAATTCAAATGAATTCTTCAACTTGCACGAATTTATGTATGTATTTCATTTCTTATTACTCTTGAATTGATTGTAAAACTGATTGCAAAGTAGAAATAATATTGCAGCGAATTCTAAATTCAAGCTTACAAGATCAAATTTCGATCACGAGTCAAACAATAGATTGTGATTGTCAAGCAGCTCAGAATCGTCATTGTCAAGCTCATCATCATCATTCTCATCATCATCATTCTCATCATCATTCAGTAAAAAATCTCATGACAAGCAATTTGTCGAAAAGATGTCTTGAAAACAGTCAATAGTGAAGTTGAGAACTGATGATAGAAAGATGAAGCTCATCAGAGTAAGTTTTGAGTCTTACTAGATTGCAAGAACTTTAGTTTTTTTTCTCTTGAATGTAAAGTCAATTGATTAACTACTTGTATGCATGAGATTTCAGCGCAAACGAGATTTTTGCACACGCTAACTAAAACTATCTATATTGATGTCATTTTAGCACGTCAAAGTTGATACTATTTGTTGCTAATCTTTCTAGATTAGAGTGCGCGAAAATTCAGTTTGCGCGAAAATCTCATGCATACAAGTAATTATTCTATTTTTAGAAATCGAGTTCAAATTCAGTTTGCATGAAAATTCTGTGCATATGAGTAAGTATACTATTTTTAGAAATCGAGTTCAAGCAACTCAACTCGATTTCGAGTTGAGCTCGAGCTGAAGAAAGTCAACTCAATCTCAACTCGAACTCAGAATTGAGTTGAGTTGACTTCTCTCAACTCAACTTAACTCTAACTTGATGACAGGTTTAACTGTACAGAGTCTAAGAAATTTATAAAGATCAACAAAGAAGTTATATGCAATGATGAAAAGACAGCGAAAGAGAGACGAGATTGAACGAAATGAATAGATAAAGAAGATAAAGAAGATAAAGATTGTAATAAAGATGATGAAAGAGAACGCGTCGATAGTGTAGAAATGATGTGAGTTTGTTTTGATTAATGCATGAGATTGAAAACAACATTAGAATCAATATTCTGTAATGATCATCATCATCATTTCTTTGTCTGTGTATCATTAGTCAATAACAGTTCAAGTCTGCACAGAATGTACACAACAAGATAAACAAAGAGTTAATATACACACAGAATTAAATTCAACAAATTGATCAAGCGAATAATTATGAGCACAACGTGTACAGATGCGTTGAGACATGAAAAAGAATCGTAAAAAGAGATAAAGATTGATATATACGCGTACAATGAAGATAATGACAGATGCAGATATGTATGAATAAACAGATAAACAGATAAGAAAATTTCAATCGTCGATCAGATGATTTTCAATCATCTGATGTACATACAACGACTTTAATGAATCATAAAAATCAGAATAATAGTTGAGGCGAAAGAAAAAGAAATGATGACAGTTTAAACGGGAAAAAACGACTTGCACGAGTCAACGCAGCGAAAAAACATAATGCGAGATCGAAAAAGTTTTGATGTTGAATCACGTGATGAAACTCTGGGCAATCAACGATCAGAATACACTCTTGCTTCAGTACTATATAGATGTTTACCTTCACGATAACGAACCTTAGTCTCATTGAGTAGCAACAAAAGCGATATCGCGAATCTCGACTTTCATCAAAATTAAACCAAATTTAATACATATCTCAGGCAGGTTTGTTGTGATATCAGATAATCAGATAGTCTATCAGTATACTCTTATCTTTCACAAACATTCTTTCTGCAATTCTGATGTATATATGATTTGCTTTGTAGATTCAGAAGTTCAATTGGCGAGCGATTTTGCCGTATCGATTTTCGATTATTAGCGTATGCAGATTCTTGGCATTAGCGCCCCTCATCAAATTTACTACTGAACCTCGACATTCTGATTATCTCGAGGTTAAATTCAGTTGAAAACCACAGGTCAAAAACGAAGCTATTCAGAGTTTTTCGATTATAGATTTATTAGTTATGCCTGGTGCACTCGCTTCGACCCTGCGCTCGAAGATACTACGCCTTCTGCTACTTCACTGAAGTTCCCTCGCTATCGTCGAAGAGATTCATTACAGTCTTGTTACTGTTTACAGAATTCAAGAGAATCTCTTCATATATAGCTCGCCGTTCAGACCTCAGTTTCGATCTAAGAGCGCGTTGCGTAAGATCTTTCCAGTCAGAAATAATTTTTCAAAGTAGTTTTTTAAATCGAGAACTCTCTCATAGCATATTTGAAGCAACAGCTCTGGATCATGCAGAAAGAAATGATGTGATCTCTATAAAAGAACTGAGATTTACACATGCATCAGTTCACACTGTAGGCAAGCGTCGTAAGGTAAGGTACCTAGATTACCTTAGAATCAACAACTCTTACAAAAGGTACCTTCAGTTGAGTGGGTTCACCACATGTGGGTAACTACTAGTGGATTTATGAATAGGACTCACTCTATCCCCACCACTGATCAGCCTTTTGTAGCTCAGCGGTAAGCCCTCCGTCCAATTCTCCTCCGCACTGCGGAAGCACCTCAGCTAGATTCCTTCAAAGCCGGAAATACATCTATGTGTCTTCACTTGCCCATCATTCGCCAGATCGAAGGGTCATGAATTCTAGTTTTGAATCTGATATCGGTTCCCACTCTAGACGGGCCGGTTAGGAAGTCAACGTTGAGCAGAGCCCAATTTTGGTGCGAATAATTTTGTTCCACAAAAGAAAATCGGTAGCGATACGAAGTTCTCCGAAGACTCGCAGATGTTGCTTAAGCTTGTAGACTACATGCCTGTGAATGAATAGTGCATCAGCACAAAATAGAAGGGGTCTTAAGAAGTACGTGTTAGTTATGGAAACTCACCACTACCAACCTGCATAGGGATATGTGCTCTGACGACCGTTCGATTGAGCTACCATCAATTTCGCATTGTTTCGAATGCGTGTCGAATGCTTCCGGGCAAGAAATCAACCTTGGTTTAGGAGTCCAAAGTAAGACCATGGATAGGTATATTTGGATAGCGCCACTGAGGGTCAAAAGGCGTATCACATGGACCAAAATCCTTCCACGCCGTAATGTTGAATTGCCTCCCTCCGCTCACCCAGCTAGATTCCAAATAGTTCATCATAAACTCAGTAAAGCATTATCGGCATTGTCTTAGCCCACCGCATTCGGCACAGCAGTGGCCTTGTCCGTGAGACAGCCGGCAGTCCATGTTGCGCGATAAAGGGTCGTCGTCCAGCAAGCTTTTCCAATGCGGGCAGATCGCAGGACAGTAACTCATGACTTCTTTAAACCCATGATTAGGACACAGCGCAATTCGCCAATCAAATTTTAGGATGGGCTTGTTTTCGGTGATCCGCGCAGAACTGCAAAACCGGGGGACCGGATGCTCGAAATTAGAGGTATGGGCGTAGAACAAAGATTTCAGATAATTTCTGTCCTGTTGGCCTAAAGAGTAGAGCTTCATAATTATCTAAAGATATTGGAATCTCAAGCCAAATCGAGGTATGAACGAAACATAGTCGTCGGCTCGGGTGCAGGGATGCTCCAGGTTATATTTCCATGAAGAACGCATTTTTTGCAGGTTGGCCCGATGGATTCTCTCGCTTTGGTAACAGAACACGAAGCTAGCAAGATCTCTCTGCAAAGAGAGTAAGAAGCTTTTCTTGTGTCCAGGCTCGCTCAACCCGCAAACTCTCCCAGGATCCATTACCCACAACCAGTAATAGAGATTTTTTACAGAGTGTTAAAGATATTGCCGAGTCTGAAGTGAGGAAGCTCGCTATATGTTGTACGATCCGTAGGTAGACTCTCAAGCCTCGAGTCGCTAGTGGGTGATGGTTTGCTCTTTGTCTCAGGTGTAGCAGCTTTCGTGAGAGGATTAGAGAGTTTGAAGCCACTTCTGTCAAGAAGATGTGACAGCTGGGAAAAGACGCAAAGTATTTTGGTCTTAAGTTGAAGCTTCGAAGCCCTCGAGATAAGGCCAGGCTTCACTCTGAGGACTAAAGTGCGAAAATAAATGGTCGTGGTGGGATAGGTATGACCAGTTACCACAGTACGTAAAGTCTCGTCTAAGACTTTGATACCACACTAGTATTAATATAACGAAAGTGACCAACTCAGACTTACTCAGTAGTGCTAGACAACAGCAAGAAACAGAGAGCGACTTATAACACATTGCGCCCGGGAACATTGGTCAATCATACCTGAAAGAATCCTTCTTCTGATTATCGACTCTCCGCAGGCAAGTGGTACCATCGCATAATTGACTTGCGTTTGCATGTACATTATGTACATGCAAGGGGTAGGGAGGACCAGGCTTGTCTAGAACGCCACGTAAGCAGACAGCCTAAATAGCGGGCTTGGGAACCTGACTTTAGGCTGGTTTCTTTACGTTCTGCTGATGACACAGCCAAGATAGCTGCATAGAATACTCAAGCTCTTAGGGCTCAATGTCACTCGTCACCGAATAGCTTTCAGGTTGCTAGATCTTAGGGAGAGACCCCAGGTGAGATGCTCTACAGGCGATGAGATAGGTGTCTGCAACGCGTTCCAAGTTCGATGAAAATCCGCCAGGTCGAGACCTAAAGCCGCTACTTCTTATGGGGAAACCGTAAACGATGAAACCCAGGCCCGGAATTTGAAGACTGGGGACACTGTGGAACTTAAAGATGGAGATTTTCTGCGGATAACTGGCATACTGGAGGGAGAGAACAGCATCAAAGGGTGGAGATTCTGCTCTACGACGAAAATAAGGGGTTTGTCCTGGGAATCGCCCAACGACGTTTGCTGGATCATGCACACTAGGGACGGAGAACTTCAAGACCTGAGCAAGCAATGTGTAGAAGAGATACCACGATCAGAGCTCGTTCGAAGTCGACGACTAATGTTAACAAATCAGAATGATCCTTCTCAGAGTGTTAGAACAAAGCATTTCCGGTCTGAATTAGGTCCTGTACAGGATCAACCTTCGTTGATCTGTAGATGGAAATATATTTGCCGTATTAAAAAAGATAGAAGTGCAAGACTGTCGGCTAATGTCCAGTTCTACTCTCCTGACAATGAGTGGGCAGCAATTATTCGAATCAGAAAGGAAGAGTGCGATGAAGAAGCAAAGTACCAGATTGACGACAACACTCTCAGCGAACATTGGCGTAGGCAAAGTAGGAAACGAGCAGGTTTGCCGAGGTCGAGCAACGAAAACATTGACAGCCATGATGAGGACTTACCCAGGCTTAGCCTTGATAAGTTGAGGTTAAGCAACATGAAGCAAAGACCCAGCTCGCCCCCCCCAAGCCACCAAAAAATGCTTCAGCAGTACTTATACGTTTGGAGATGCCTTCTGTGGCGCGGGTGGTGCATCCCGCGGTGCGGCAATGGCAAACCTTGCAGTTCAATGGGGCTTTGATTCGAGCTTCCACGCATTCGAGGCTTACAGAGCCAATTTTCCGCATGCGGCTGTTCTGCTAAGTGCGACGGACTTCATCAAAAAGCACGATGGTCGCTTCGAAGTGGATATTTTGCATCTATCTCCTCCTTGCCAGGTGTTCTCCTCAGCCAACACTACGCCTAACACGGATAAAAACAAAACCAACATCGCTACTTCCATGACGTTAGGTAGTATCTTATCAGTGGCTAGGCCTAGAATTGTCACGCTTGAGCAAACACCCGGAATCCTCGTAATCAAAAAAAACCAAGAACATTACCATGAAGTCATACGGCAGTTCACCCGTCTTGGATTTAGTATCCGCTGGAAAGTGCTGGAATTTGAGGAGTATGAGCTCCCTCAAGAGCGGACGCGTCTTATCATTCTCGCTTCAAGGTGTGTAGACATTGCTACGTGATTCGTCTTGCCTAACAGCGATGTAAAGTCCTGGAGAAGCTCTGCCGTCTTTTCCTTCACCTACTCACGGGACCAAGTCTGGTCTCAGGCCATTAACAACAGTCAAGGACACAATTGATAATATCCCGGATGGATGTGCGAACCATATGATGCCCCAGAACCCCAGGGTCACAAGAAATCGAGAAGCGTACGATGGAAACAAGCCGCTGGCGTCTACAATACTCACCGACTCAAGAGTCTGGCACTACAGTGGGAAGAGACCCCGTACTCTCCGAGAATTGGCCTGTCTTCAAGGATTTCCACTAACTCATGTATTTGGTCAGTTTGAAATTAAAAGACATATTGGGAACGCCGTGCCGCCACTCGTCATGAAAGTACTGCTTGAACACGTAGTCGAGGAACTTCGTGAAAGAGATGGCATATCCGAATAGTACGCGTTCGTATTCATAAACGAAGTGCGTCTTTCATGGGTGAAACATACTGCAAGATGACTCAGTCTGTCCAACAACGACGTATGCGACGCTTCATTGATGTGTACTCCGGATGTACAAAAGCAGCATTGAGAGCTCTTGAAATTATATCGTGACAGTGGTAAATATCGGTGAAATTTCTGGCTGGAAGCAAGATACAGGACAAACCGTTATCTAAACCAGTGATTCGTACTAACGACGTTTCCGCACCCTTCAGCTTACTTCAAAGCTCGTAAATCGAATAATTCGATGCCTAGCTGTCGTCATTAAAGCTGAGTGGTCAATCAATCGAGGGGGGAAGTATTAGCTCCTAGGCACCGAGTCACTTCCTCTAGGAGGTCTTAAAGCCATGACCTTTCTTATGTGATGTCGACTAACGCCATCAAAATTCTTTCCCTTTATCCGCGCCATCAAGTCCGCCGATATTAAGTGCAACAGAGACCGTTACGACAAACCCTTGTTTGGAGACTGCTATAGCCTCCTCTCGGCCCTTCCATCGGCAGGAAATGTAACCTGCGCCACTTCGTCGAGCAACAATTATGACAAGACGCCAATCATGGGTGGCCGGGCGTTCAGAAAGTTTCCGTGATCCTGTGATACAGATACCCCAGTAATGAAGTACAGTCAGCCAACACGACGCTTTACACTGTTTGGTAACGCAGGACGCTCCCAGCTGACTCTGGCATTGGGCTTCAGAAATCTGCAACTTCGCTCTCATGAGCCTCCATTCAAGGGCGGTTGATGCAACAAGTGTTGGTACGACCAGCTGGAAGACGGTCAAAGAAGGAGCTGCTGACATACTAAAAGCATGCATTCCAGATCCGTGTGTAGGGACCATCGGTGGTGCTGCAGTCCTTTTCTCTGGTGGTCCATCAAAATGACGCAGGAGGACAACGCTAACGATTCAACACCATGTAATCGCTGTACCTACCAGACCTCCACTTACTGTGTACGTGTGGGACCCTAGGCGTACCTGGACAATCCTCTACGGCCGGTGCCTACGTCTCAAAAGCTGGAGAGCTGCGGTGTCAAAACTCCTCCGGGGTGTTGGTATATAACTAGTGTGGTGTCATGGCCTTCGGCCAATCAGAAGTACTGGGTGGTCATACTAATTCTATTGACTTATATCTCCCCGTTCAACACATCCGATCTGACACCTGTCCCTGCACATCTATTCGTGCTGACCTTCTTCTTTTGTCGGCTCGCCCCGGATATATATCTAAGTCTTTCCTCATTAAATCTGTTCCATTGGATACTTCGTCCTTATATCCTCGACATTTCTTTCTAAGACAAGCACAGCTGGATCTGTTTTCTTCTGAGATAGAAAAGTTCTAAGTACAAACTTCCCGGCTAGGTATATATTTATCACCGGCTTGGGTTTTACAACGCAAGATCCTTGGCTTACTGTCAAAACCCGTTGGACTTCTACCACTGGAATATTTGGCCCTGATACACCCAGATCCTTCACTCTATAGCAATTCAATTTGTGCCTTATTTTTGGGATTTTGGCTTTGGATATAGACGTTGTTCTTGTAGTGGCGTTCTGAAGGAATCTTGCCAACAGGCTCCAGCTTCTAGCTCCCCACGTGGGATGCGTTCTCTAGGCCTCTTCTAGGGGACTATGTATGATCGTGGTAACCGCTATGGCCAGAACCAGGGTGGTGCTTCTTACCGCTCTACCACACGAGCAACTGGTAGAAAGTCATCCCTAGGAACACTACATGGTTCTGCCCTACACCGCGAACAAGCTCGATAGGCGAAGCTATCTTCCAATGACCAGGCTAGCGGGTCTGGGGTGTCAACGTGGCCAACTTGATGGCCTCAGCGGCCATGGCCAACCCCCATGCTAACCACGCAACTAGAAGTAACTTCGGGGCGTGCAGCATACAACACTCCTTTCAGACGTTAGATGTATGAGAATCTGCATTGGATAAACCTGGTATCAATGTGGTGGAGACATACTACGTAGTGCAAGTCTTATGAAAACGACCAATAAGAATAATACACCAATAGCTGCGCAGGTGCCCAAGGCTCACCTGCATAATTGCATACATAAAGATTGTGGGGCACTACGGGGTAGACATTTCATTCAAAGAGGGACGTTCCATATCCTAACTGCAGTAGTGCCTCTAGAATCGGGTGTACTTGGAGGAATACAAGAGGAACGACCTCATTGCTCTTGAGTTATATATTCCTCCACTTCGGATGACATTAGCCTTAGCTCACTGAGAGTGTATCAGAAGTACTACTGAACTGTCGGCTTCTGTAGCAGTAGTGCTGTGCCAGACTGTAGACCAGCGTATTCGAAGCCGACTTCTGAGAGGGTGATATCTAGAAGCAATGACCAGTGCGGAGTTGATAGATGAAAGGGAATTACGGTGATCGCGTAAAGTCGAAAGCGCAAAATTAGCGCCATAGATCCAACATACGACAACTCATGCACCCACTGTAAATCCCCTTGCAAAGCCTTTCAATTCTATGAATATATATTATTTGTTCTCTCCTTGAGTCCTTACGTTTCCCACGTGTCGGAAGGCCTTCACAGAATTAAAGTTTAATAGCTTATCGGCTGGCACGCTTCGTTCACTTCCGACTCTGAGCCAGACAGCTCTGCGACAGCAGTGAGCTTAACCTTGAGGATGACTATGCTCTTGTACAGAAGTGTACCCTCAATAGCACCACTTTAGAGCTGCTCAATTTCTTGCTTTTGTTACCCTAATATCGATCCTTCGCAGGTGAGAGAGCTCTAACCACCCCACCTCACCTTACCCGCCCGTCCAACCAACTCAGCGCTTCCAATATGCCTTCGAAAGTCCGCGAGAAGGAGAGAGATCGTGATGGGGACACCCCAAGATCAAAGGACAAACCACGCCACAGATCCTCAAGATCATCTCGAAAGTCGTCGTCAAAGGACCAGGTTAAAACGATGGCGACTCCAGAGCGCAGCTGCAGCCACAGTCCGCCCCCCCTAGCTATACGCAAGTCTTCACTTCCTATACCTGAATTGGAACGACGAGTTTCCTCTAGTTCACCGAACGGAAGTAAGACAAGTCTACCATATCCATCTTTCTCAAAAGCACATAGCAAGGAAGCTATCGGGAGCCGAGAAAATGTCGCCAACCCTAGACCAGTGAGCTACTACACCCCAGATCCGACAGATCTCGACAGGAGTAAGGTTATACATAGCGATGGAAGTGCACCTGTGACTACTGTGGAGGCCCCTCCCAGTCCACCTGAGACTACAATGGAGCAAAGGCCCAAGATCCATGCGACGAAGCTTGACAGACCCAAGAGCGATCGCAAGAAAACCGATCTACAAAAGGCTGCCGAAGAGTTGAAGAGGAGGCTAGGGAGAGGAGGTTCTGAGATAGTAAGCGATAGAAAATCGGATCGCCACTCACAAAGTTCGAAGTCGAAGACCAGCCAGCGGGATTCTGTAAAGGACGAAGACAGGTCCACACCCTCTTCGAAACGCTCCAAGCCCAGCACGTCTTCCAAGTTGAAGCCAAAGCCAGTAACTGTCGAGGACAGTTTTTCAACGACAGACCTCCAAAAATCAGCCTCATCTGAACAGTCCTCTATGATCGAGACGGAAACTCCCACTACATCTACCATCGATTCCGACGCTACCTCCATTGCGCCAAATCAACCAAACTTGCAGCAACCAGCTCTTTCTCATGCCGATGGCGATTCCACTACAGACCCGGACTCTTCACCTAGAACACCAACGCTTGTAGAGCCACAATTCCCACCTAGCAGGAAAGAAACACCGGCCTTTGTAAGTGATGGAATGACGGGCTACACCGGGCCTTATCAGGAATCTCCAATGCCGCCACCTCCTCCACCACCTCCGATGCTACCCTATGCAGCACCAAAGGTCGACTACTTGATGCTCAACGGAGGTCTGTCACAGAACATTCCGAGAACGTTGTTAGGCGCAGGACAACCAATCCAGCCGTCGCAGAATATTCCTCCACCAATAGCATTACAAGTCGACAGGTTCTTCGCCCCTTTCAACCATCTACTAGACGACTACACCAATGTCATCTCACGAAATGGATCGCTTGCAGTAGCTACTGGTTATCGCTCTATTGCCCGTCGCTTACTTGACCGACTGGAGGCAGTATTTGCCCGGGACATATCATCAGAAACATGCACATGCATCGTGTGCGAATCGAAACCTGTTACAAGCGAGGCCGAGGATGAGAGGGGTGTCAGTTGGGGTGAGATCCTGGAGTATGTATGTGGGCGGCAAGAACTACCACCATGGCCAGCCTTTACCCTCGACTCTTCCCAACTCGGACTCGGCATTTCGGTTGAGGAGCATAAGCCGCCAATGCAGAAGTTGGACATTGACGTACCAGAGGAGTATCGTGACCACTACGTTCGACAATCAAAGAAAACCAAGCAGTCGGTTGACCGTTGGCTTGCATGTCAACCAGATAATCCGGCCAGTCCTCCGCAAGACATTGACGATGAGACACTCATCTTCGCGATGCTCACTCGGCTTCTGCCAGAGCAACGGCCATTTTTCTCACACTTACTCGGTGTCGCACCCAGTAGACCTGCTTCTCGTGCATCCACCCCGCTTATCGCACCAAAATCCGAATTGCTCGAGAAAACCGGTCTTGCCATTCAACGCCTGTATCGATTAGCAAATGTTCCCCGAGATCCTGAATCGGCAATGTATCTCCTAACCAACACGTCCCTCCACAACATCCTTGCTACCCTCGCCGCCATCAGCAATGGTGAATGGGAAATCCTTACGTCCGGCCGCTTTGATGGTTTCCTTCGTAGCGGCGCCGATGATACTGCCCCCACCCATCCAATCTCTCGCCAAGCCTCCCGAGAGCCTACCCCAACAACCGTCCCCTCGCGAGGAACCACTCCCTTCTCCCGAGGTACCACTCCTTTTTCTCGCGGGCCTACCCCTGCCGCTATAGGCGCACCAGTAGCCATGGACGAAGAAACCGAAATCGCCGTCCTTGCCGAAGTGGAACGTGAAATCTACCTTGGCATGGAAGCCCTCGAAGACGCCTTCGAGGCTCTACACTGCAAAGCCGAAACCGTCCGCCGCCAGCTTCGGGAACGCGGCGCTGGGCTATCAATAGCGGGTCAAGCCCGTAGAGGGAGTTGTAATCTTGATGCTAGACTGGGTACGCCGGCAAGTGGGTTCGGAGGGGGAGCCGGGTGGGATAGCGAGACGGACGATGGGATTGATGATGGCATGAGCGAGATTGTCCCGGATGATAGTGCGAGTAATGTCTCGCGGAGTCGGATGAGGAGACCGAAGAGGAGGAATGAGAGGAGAACACCGGCCTTGGTAGAGGAGGACGAGGAAGAGGAGGCTAGTGAGATGGCCGGCAGCAGGAAGTGAGGGCGTATGGCGTTTTTCTAAGCGAGGAGATGAAGGTGGAGTATTCAAGGGGGAGGGTAATAATCCCAGGAGACGACCCACGAGGGATTCTGAAGAAGGCCTTGTACGGATACCCAGTTTCCAACACTTTCACAACTAGTTCTACCACAGCAACAGCGAAGTAATCTAATTCGCAGACTTCCGGAGGGCATATTTCAGCCAGACGAAACAAAGCTTCTTCACAAGGAAACCTCTTGGCTTATGTGTAACCATCTTGGAGTCCGCAGTCTGTATGAATACCTCTTACTATTCCAACAACCGAGGGATGTCAGGTACCTCTATGCGCGAGATGTCACATTCATCTAGTTTTACTATCACGATCGCGTTTTTTGTACTTTAGTTTAGCAGCATACTTAGTGCCTACTTCAGGCGACGAGGGATGAGGTAGCGCATCCTATAGCTCGCATTACCAATTCTCAGGCTCTTTTCTAAGAGCATCATATCTCATCCCTCTCCCTCTACACACAGATGCACTTAAATCCCCCACATACTCCTCCGCCATCCAAATCATCCACGCAGCCGCACACAGCCTCGCCGCCCTCGCCCTCGCCCTCGCTCCCGTCTTACTTGATCTCGGGTGGCCAGCGCAACAGTATGTGCACTACTTTTCGGTTGCAACCTCCAGACCAACAAGAAAAGTTGGTCTGACCTTTGTATCTCACACCCGGAAAGCCTCTGGTTCTCGGCGCCATAGGGCTGATTTACGCTAGTGAAGTCTTAGCCTACACTCTCAATTCTCATCCTTCGAGATCGCTTCCTACCTTACCTACCTTACTTTATACTGCAGCCACAAGGGATTTTGCTAACGGATACAGTATGACGCCGCATCTCACCAGTCTGTGTTGTTCCTGCCTGTATTCAAGTTGGGTGAAGAGTGTTTTGGAGAGCTACGTCGCGTTTGGTTCATTGTCGCAGTGGTTTGTTATTGTGAGGTGGCTTCCTTGTTTGGGGCTCCTGGGTATGGGGTGCGAATGTGTTGGGGTCATTTGCTGCTAGGTAAGTGGTACTGGATGCAATGAATACGGAGAAGTGCCAACAGGTCGACATTTTTCCTAATTAATGAGGGAATATTGCTTTATAAGATACGAGTACTTCACCATGCGATTCAGTCTATCGATAACGCTATCAGCTTCTCAAAGAAGCTACAAGAACAACCGAGAGCGGTAGCTATGAAGAAGTAATTGATATTTCCTCGGTTTTCTTTCTGCTGTCGCGCCGCCCCTTCACGATCGCTTTCTGTTGGGTTTTCTCCACTTCTTCGACAAGCTTTTGGCTTCTCGAGTACTTCACTATTCCCAATATTGACTTGATGCAAAGAGTCAAATGTAGCCAATAAGAAGCGATCGTGAGGGGGCGGAGTGATAGTGAAGAACTACGGAAACCTCAATAGAGAGCCACTGTGATGGCGAAAGCGAATATCTCCTCTTCTACAGCGCAATGAAGTCAATTCCCAACAAGACTTGCTGCATCAATGCCTTTAAGGTTACTTCTCATTGGGTGTCTTTATTAATTTCTGCTTCATCCTACTCTTCATTACGATAATTTGTTAATCAATGTCAATATTGTAATGCTGGGAACATCATGGCGATGGGTATATAATGGGTACCTTCGCTCGCTATTCCTTTCTCTCACCACAACAGAACGTACAATCGGCTTTCTCCATTATAAAAATACATCAAAGTTTCATTACGCGTCACAAACCACCAGATCCCCGAGCGGCCGTTGTCTATTCCAATCTCAAACAAAGCTTCTCGCGAATACGGAAGCTCCTCGATCCTCCTCATAGCCCCGGGCAGCGAGCCGCTAGCCACGGGGCCTAGATGCTCGAGGACCAGTCCTCGCTGGCGGAACAGACAGGTCGGAAGTCTCTACCTCCATTCTGTAACGCTTGCTGACGGGAGGTACAGCTGGCAAGCCTTAGCATCTCCCTCATATTCATTTGCGGAGTGGATAACCCAAGCGCCTTAACACCCCCTCTCAATCAGTAACTCCCGAATTCGACCATCGTCCTACAATGACGGACACGCCGGGGGATTGGTTATGTCCTTTGTGCTATAGCATGAATGATGCAAGAACAATGCACTGCGCCTGCGTGGGACAAGTAACGGAAGGAATGAGAAGTCTAGAAATGACAGCTACTTCTGGCGGACCCAGGCATGACACTCGGCCCAGTGCATCGTCCGCATATTCAACTGGCACTTCTCGGAGATCAAAACCGGCCGGGATCAGTATGCCAACTGGTTCTGGAGAGTCCAAGTATTTAAGTGGATCTGCTTCATCGTCCGCTTCTTCAACAGCCAGTCCACCTAGGCAGCCACCTCGTGGGATAGCTATGCCATTTACTACACCAACTCCGCACCCGATTGAAAGTACAAACGTTCCGACGCCGCCAAATAGACAGCAACGCACGCACCACCATGCTCAAGCATCTAACCAGGCTACCCTTTACCCATCTTCCGCTTATCGAGCTCCACCACCGGTTTATGGGGAACCCATGCTACCCAATACTTTACCACGTGCACCGCGTTATGGAGAATTAGGGTGGGCTCCACCGGAAGTCAGGCCTCAACATCCCAACCTAAGCCCGCAACCATGGCCGGAGACATCTTCAACACTAGCTTCGCAACGAACAGGATACCCGCAGCGTGAAGAAGACAGGATGCTAGAAAATAAGCGTAGGCGTGATAATAAGACCGTGGAGCAGAAAGAGCAGGACCGTCTTTATCAGCAAGGATATAGAGCGGCAATGAAAGACGAGGGAAAAGACGATTATCTGGAGAAAGATCGTGTGCGTAAGCGGAATAAGACGAAGGCAGATATACGAAAGCGGGAGGCAGACGAACGTGAGCGCGACGAGGCCAACGCTACAGGAGATATTGGAGAGAAGCGAGCTAAAAAGGACGGTAAGAAAAAGTAACCGCTACTCCTTCTTCGCGCAGCTCCTACAGCTTCCGAACAAACCCCCCAGAAATTGCGACAAAAAGTGCAATCACAGCAACCCACGCCCGTACACTTGCGTTCCTTGTTCCGGGACTCAGAAATGCCTTTATCTTCCCGTGATTCGAAATAATGTCTGCAGGAATTTCGGTGATGATGAGGGTGCAAAAGTGCTTTAATTTCCTTGGTTCGAGACGGTATCTGTTGGAGTTTTGGTGATGCCGGGGCTGGCAGGGCAGAAAAGTGCTTTTATTTCCTTGGTTCGAGACGGTATCTGTTGGAGTTTTGGTGATGCCGGGGCTGGCAGGGCAGAAAAGTGCTTTTATTTCCTTGGTTCGAGACGGTATTTCTTAAGGTCTAGATAACAAGGGGGCCCAAAAGTGCTTTTATTCATCTTTGTCTCATGGCGGTAATGGCGTAGGAGTATGTGAATGACATGGGGGGCATGATACTTTTCGGTTCTAGTCAAATTTCGGTTTTTTCTTCAGCTCCTATAGTGACCATTATAGAAATGCAAGCTTTGCCCCTTACCAACCCATTTCCAGTTCTTATCCTGTAATCCCCTATTATAAGTAGAAGGAAACATCGGCCCTGAACCTTCTGACCTCGCTCACGCCCTTCTCGTCATGATCCTTCACGCCACCGCCATTCCTTTAGTCCCGCGCCCTGTCGAAGAAGGAGAGACAGGTCAGTTGGAGCAAGAAGACGGCAAACGACAAGGGTATCAGAAATCCATGCAATCTAACCTTTCACGTTTGAACACCTGCTAGCGGAGGTGGAGCAAGAGCAAGAGCAGGGGTAGAGAATACCGAAGCTAAGAATGATTCCTGCATTGCAAGGAGAGAAAGAGGATGAATTGGTATTCCAAAACTCGCATAATTCCCCATCCATATCTCATAAAAGTCCTCCACCTACATACAGTACTTCGAACCTACCTACTAACAGACACGGTGAGCGGGTTAGGAAGAGGGGGCATATGAAAAACCAACCACCGACCATGACGATGTTTGTTAATTAATCAATCCAAATCTCAATTCATAAAGAAGAAGAAATAAGAAATAAGAAGTAGAAGAAAGACTTGATCAAAAGCACCAAACCCCCCCCCCCTCCCTCAAGAATACGGCTAGAATGACAATCCAAACGATCATGCAACGTAGCATCAATTGAGAACAATTGCCAAGGAGTGGCCGACTTGTAGACGAAGCGCCGAGAAGCTTCAAAATTGATGATAGCATGGTCTGTGTAAGGTTTAATACTACCTAGGTTATATAACCCCGTCAACCACCTCAACTACAGACCTCGATATCTTCTTCCGCTACCCCTATTCCCTTCCCTCATCCCCTCTCCCCTTCGCCTCTCCCCTCTCCCCTCTCCCCCCTCCCCTTCCACTCTCCTCACACCCAACCCAACCCAAACGAAACCACCCTCCACCACCACCATCACACCGCATACACACCGAACGCCCACCCCCCACCCCCCTCGAGCGGATCGCGGAGCTCCGAGAAGAGCAAGATGCGAGATGCGAGATGCGAGATGCGAGATGCGAGATGCGAGATGGAAGGGGTTCAGGTATGGATGGATAAGCTGGGTGGTCTAAGTGGCGGGCGGGGAATCAAGGGGTTGGTGTGGGCGGTGGGATGGGTTGGAATGGAGATGGGGGTAAGCGGTGGGGCGGATTGGATTGATGGGAGGGGTGGTGGGGAGGGATAGAGGAGAAAAGGGTGGAAGGGGGAAAGAGATTTTAGGGGGATGGGGTGTGAGGAGAAGGGTTCTGGGCAGGGGGGTTTAAGGAAGTAGGAGGGTTGAGGTGGGGATGTTTTGAGATGAGTGATGTAGTGGTTGTTGGGGTGGAGTGGATCGAATAGAGTATTTGTGGATAGGGTGAGAGAACAAGGGGTTTTGACGGATTGAATTGTTGGAATTGCTATGTACACTCTGAAACAAAATGCGTGAAGAAAAGGTCAGACTCCCTTCACAGCGCACACCCTACTACGCACATTGACTTCCACCAACCGTTTATCCACGACTAAGAAAACGCCATCGCCTTCTTAATCTCCTGAATCGCCCTACCAGGATTCAGCCCCTTCGGACACGTCCTGGAGCAGTTCAAGATCGTATGGCACCGGTACAAGCTCATCGAGTTATCCAACGCCGCCTTCCTCGCCTCCGTGCGCTCATCTCTCGAATCAACCAGCCACCGGTACGATTGCAGCAGTACTGCCGGCCCCAAGTATTCCTCGGAATTCCACCAGTACGAGGGGCAGGACGTGGAGCAGCAGGCGCAAAGGATGCATTCGTAGAGGCCGTCGAGTTTTTTGCGCTCTTCGGGAGTTTGACGGTTTTCGAGGCCGTCGGCGGATTTGGTATCTCGTTGGAGGTAGGGCTTGATGGATTTGTATTGTTTGTAGAAATGGGTAAGATCGGGGACGAGGTCTTTGACGACGTAGGTGTGGGGAAGGGGGTAGATGCGGGCTTCGTGGGAAGTTTCAGTGGGGATGCGGCCTGTTTTTAGTTCATTAGACTAGATAATAAGAAAATGTTGATGGTGACCTACATAGACAGGCCAGCGTATTAACCCCATCAATGTTCATTGCACAGCTGCCACATATTCCCTCTCTACAACTTCGGCGGAATGTCAATGTAGGGTCGACCTCGTTCTTGATCCGAATCAACGCATCCAGCATCATCGGGCCCGTCTTGTTCAAGTCCAAGGTGTAAGACTGCATCTTTGGCTTTTCTTTGGGCGTATCTGGTGACCATCGATAGATGTGGAACGTCTTGATTCTAGCCTCTGGGTCTTTCAGAGGCTCTTCAATGGTAGAGGTGTGCTTGGGTGAGACTGGAGTTTGAGAGGCGGATGTGGCTTCAGCGAACTTGGAGATTGGCTCAACAGTGGCATAGGATCGTTGAACGATGGAGGAGCGGAAGAGGGGACGTGATGACGCCAGAAGGCGGGATGTGGAGGTTCGCAGGGCGGCCATTGTGGAGAGCGATCAGAGGGTGTTGGTTAGAATAGACACAGCCAGGAACACTGGATATGATATCCCAATTTCAATTTTAATCAGTAAGGATTGTTCGAAGAAGCTGAATGGTTCTTGGATGTGGACAAAGAGTTGCGGGATGTTGTTGGAGGCAAATGCACTAAACTATCGATCGAGGCGTTAGTGGCGCCGAGGCTCAAGGCACGTGACTGATGCCGTAATTCAAGATTGCAACGGTTTTGATTGGCTCAATAAACGTTGAAGCTCCTCCAGTGCTCACAGAAGAGCCCTGGCGGTAAGCCTGCGACAATGTCTAGGTAGAGCTGACCGGGTTCCAAACACGGTGCTACTGTCCCTCGTTTCCTCGAAATGACAAGTCACAGTACGAGCAACTCCTCCGCAAGAGGATAACGCAACCCGGTCATGGCTGCTTCTAGAGATGAGCATCCGGTCATGCCACCACGAAGCCAGCAGCCAGACTGGGAGGTTCCACGCAACTATCACACTCAAGCCTCTATACCACCAATGGAGGAAATCTACACGGACAAGCAGCATTCGAGGGGTTTCAAAACAACCGCCGTCGAGCTCCTAGACAAGACCATACCTCCCCACCGAACCTACCTCGGTCTTCGCAGGCGATACTTCCTGAGCGCCCTCGCAGCTGCTATCATCCTCGTCATCCTAGCCATAGGACTCGGCGTAGGCCTAGATAGCCACTCTGGGTACGTCCCTCATTCCTCTAACCAACCACTTTCGCTCACCCAACCCCCAGTAGCGAAGATCTCCCCCTCCCAACCAACGCCAAAACCTTCACCGGCGACCTCACATACTACTCCCCTGCCCTCGGCGCCTGCGGCATCACCTCCTCCGACAGCGACGACATCTGCGCCGTCAGCCATATCCTCTTCGACGCAGCGTCCAAGGGCTCGAATCCGAACGCCAATCCGCTTTGCGGTCTTCAGATCCGAGCTACGCGGTTCAATCCGCAGGTGAATGGGAATCGGAGCGTGGATCTCAAGGTCGTGGATCGATGTAATATCCTCCATGATTCGTACAACTCCTCGTATAGACGCTGACGATTGGTGCAGGCGTCGGATGCAAAGCCACAGACATCGACCTCAGCCCCAGCGCTTTCGACAAGCTGGCTGATCCAGCTGCTGGTAGAGTCCGTGTGACTTGGGCTTGGCTCTCGCCGACACCTTCGCCCTGAATCTGAGCGGACGAGATCGTGGGGGGAAACGGAAGGGGTCGGTGGGTGGGTGGTGGCCGAGGAACGGGGTTGAGAAGTGCAGGGATGAAGCATTAACTACTAGATATTGCTGCTTTTGGATAAATAGCTTGACACCAACACGATCCCAACGACCTATCGAACATCCCACCCCCATCAGCCATGGCGTCCACATCAAACCGAAAAACCATTACCAGAAACCCTCTCAGCACCAACCTAGTAAACAACAACTCAGCCACGCCAAGCCAACTAGTTGCCCGCCTATACACTATAAATAGCTTCCCCTATATCCCTCCACCCCACCTCCCTAACCATCCATGCCGCACGCACGCCTGATCACCAACTATCACGGCATTCCTCCAGAAGGGGTACTCCGGAGCGAGGGCTACAGTAGCTGTTAGATTGGTTTATTTGACGGGATGGCGGGTTTTGGAAAGTTTTGTTTTTTGGGGATAAGGGGTCTTTGGGGATTAAGGGGTTTTATCTGAGTAGGGAGGGACGTGGTTGTCTGTTTGAGGAAAGAAAGGGTAGGAGGGGGGTGTATGTGTGGTGACTTCAAGCTTGGGTTGTGTAGTTTGTGAAGATTAGATGGGTTCGGGATTGATAGGCAGGCTTCGTGGGGGAGTTTGGCAACTGGAGAGAGGCTTCTAGCAAGTCTTGTGGGTTTTAGCTTTGGAACAGGTAGGAGGGCGTGGTTTAAGTTGAGTTTCTGCTTGAGCGCCAACCCGCCTGCCCCTTTACCTCCGTTTCCCTCCCTCCTCCCTTATCATCCCTCATCTCCTCTCCTCCGTCCCTCCTGCCTACATCCTCTCCATCTCTATCCCCATCTCAGATTCATACCCAACCTCATTAACATCCACTTCCATTTCCGAGCCCGCCTCATGCCCATCAACCTCCATCTCCTTCCCATGCAGTTCAGCTGCTTGATCTCCGTCTTTCATGGTGTTTGCTGCGACGTCTTGGTGTTGGCGGTGATTACTGGCGTCGCCGCTTACGGGGTTGCCTTTGCTTGAGGTGTCGTTGAGGAGATCGAGTCTGCTGTGAGTGATGTGGGATATGTGAGTGGGTTTGATGATGCTGTCCGTCTTTAGTTTCTGCTGGCTTTGTTGCTGTTGGGAGGTTGAGAAGTCTGAATTGCCAGGTCTTGGGCCAGAGGATTCTTCAGGTGAATTGTTATTCAATCCACTGCCGCGCGTTGTCGACTGCCCCTCCAACAAATGCTCTTTCCACCCCGCCAAATCATCCGCAGGCCTCAGAATGACCTCGCCAGCCTTGATGCACGATTCGCCTTCCCTCGCAAAGCCAGTTGCCACACACGTGATTCCTTCTGCCTCCTTTACAATGACATTTGCTTTCTCGCCTATGGAAGCGTCCGCTACTCGTATCATATTGAAAAGAGGGTGGATACTGCCAACCCAGACATTCTCGCATGCGTCCTTGCTGTCACTGCCATCGCTTTCGTTATTGGTGCTCATGGCAGACCCTGCGGAGCTTTGGTAATTTGTTCTCACACTCCTCAACCACGCCCCCATTTCATCCCCATCCAACACCTTCTCAAGCACCGGTCCCGTCGCAATTCTCGTCTCCTGCATAATCTTTGCCAAAAGTGTATTAAGAACCCATCCATCACACATCTCCAGATACTCGAAAGGATCCCTAGGGCCTTTGGAAGAGAACTGGAAAAGCTGGTTTAGGTACTGGATCGGGCGCACCACGTTAGCGGTGAAAGACCACGGGAGAGATCTCCTGGCGTTTCCAAAATCATGTGCATGGTCTTTTGGCTGAGGGATATTGAAGGCGCCGTTCCAAGTCTTGGTGCTGGGTAGACAAAGAGGATTGGTGTTGGTATTCAAAGCGGTAATGAGTGTACGCACAAGGAGAAGGTCGTAGATGCATTGGGCTTTGGGATGGTTATACAGGCTGCGTGGATGGAGGGGGTGGACGTTTGCGAGGGGGTCCTCTGTGTGTTTGGGAAAGGATTCGCATATCTTGCGCTGGATGTTAGTTCTGAGACACATCTCGGCGAAGGGTTCTGCCAACTCGCGGCATACAGGAGAACAGTGTAGTATAGGAGCGCCACGCTTTTCGAAGAACTCTTGGTTGAAGCGTGGCGTTTCTTCTGCTGGGCTTAGGGGTGAGGCCAGTCCATAGTGTGGTGAAGCGGTTGAAGGTAAGGAGGGCGGTGGGGAGCTGGTCGCGCTGGTCGCGCTGGTCGCGCTGGTTGTGTCGTTTTCGGGTGAAGAGTTTGTCGAATCGCTTGCGGACAACGTTGAGACTGCGGGGAAGAGGCTACAACTGGCGTTGTGGTCAGTCGATGCTGGTTTCAAGGCTGCAGCACATGTACTACAGTAGTAAATGCTCTTTTCTGTTACTTCATGTGATACTTGGCATTGACAGACAACCTTTGAGATACTAGTAGTGACATGCCAGCAATTCGTCTCCGATAGCATCTCCTCACCAGGATAAATGTCTCGACGCGCGCGTAGTTCGACAGCTGGCGTCAAACCCTCCTGGGTAGGCCTAGTGGTACACGGCACGACAAGATTCGATGTATGTTGCCGAACCATTTCGCCAAGCTCATCGGTGACACTGGGAGAAGCTCCCAATTTCTTCCATGGATAGACCTCTCGTCGTACCATTGTCAATTTTGTTTTCATCAATTCCTTTAGCGGAGGCTGCGATGTCGAGGCTATGTCATCCCCACCAGTCATCTTTCCCAGTGATTTCTTTCTCCTCACTTCCTCTTCTTCCATGATGTACTCAATACATTTCATGGCTTCTCCGCCAAGGGTATTGAAACAGGATATCTCAACTGATGTAGGATCACATCTCATCAGAGCATCCGAAATCAAGCCCAGACCATCGGATATAGCACCACCACCACAATACATAAGGGCAGCGCTCATCCGGAAGATTGCTCGCATTTCCAAGGCGTGACACAGTTCTGCGCGATCATTCGTGTTGATCTTTGCTTCACCGTTGTTGATGACAATACTGGCGAGTGGTAAGGTCTCCCAGCCTTTTCCAATCTTAGAAACCTCGGGCAATGTCCAAGAGGCACTACCATTGACGTGCAGTATTTCTGTGCGAAAGTATTTGCCGATCCTTGCAAGTCTGGTTGCGGCGACCCTCTTCAATTCAGGGTCTCGAATATCGACATTGATAGATCGCATCTCATTAGCTGCTATTCCTGCTCGATACGCGTCGACTACTGCTAATGCTGGATATCCAAGCCTCATGTAGGCTAACGCTCGATTCAGGAAAGCGCAGATGTGACCAGGAGAGGTCTCGTAGAGAACCTTGGTGTAAAGTTGGAGCGCTTTTTTTAGCGCGCCTTTGCTGAGATGGGCGTTGGCTCGGAAGAGAAGTTCTTCGGGGCTGTTGGCCGCGTGAATAAGGCGGAGACTGGGTTTGGCCATGGTAGCGGTTGATCAGGTTTGATGTTGAGAATAGAGCAGAGGTATTATTCTCAAAGACTCCAAAGATTGCACACGATTTATAACATATGGTCATGTATGAATTGAGGAAAGGGCGAAAGGCTGGTGTTAAAGGATCATGCAATAGTCGTAGATAGATCTAACTTGTTAAGAGGACGCCTTTGAATTTAGAGATTCAACACCACAGTTGCCGACTTTAGTGTTTGAATATTGGTGTTGATGACTTAGCAACCCTTTGTGTTGTGATGGTACACCAACAGCATTAATTCACAAAGAACTCTCATGATATCTCAATTACTTTGCCTGAGTTACAAGACAGTAGGTTGATAGTAAAGACAATTTAGAAGTCGAAGTCCATGAAACTGCGATAAGTCGAAGAGTGATTGTGTTTCAAGGAGGCTAAGGTATGGAGTAGATCTCGCGTCAAGCGCGTCAAATTACCGAAAGGAATAATTCATTAAGCATAGGCGAGGGCGGAATAAACCAAATATTGTCAAGATGAGATAGGGATACAGCCTCTGGTAAGGGCAAAAGAACATCCGAAGGAGGTGTCGAGCAACAAAGGGTTGAGACAAAGAGCAGATGTACGATCCTAGACATTCTCAAACTCCTCGGAAAGTGGTTGACGGGCAGACCACCACACATCCATCGGCGCTTCGGTAGAGAGAAGTTTATCAGTCATTAATGGCGACTGACTAGTGAAGAGGAGAACCCTATGTTGAATAATCCGAAATAGAAAGGTCTCTGATACCAAACCTGAGATGGAGGCCGGAATCGAAATAAGTGCAGCGAAGGAAAGCCTCTGATATCTGGGTCGAGCCGCCAAACTGAAGAGTTCGGGGAAGATCAGGCTTAAGAGGAAGATTGCTGAACCCGGGGAAGGTAAGGCGATGAAGCCGACTGTTCGGATCAGAAAGTACGTATCTAATTTTCGAATATGTTAAAACCCAATAGGGACGACTCGGTCAGAATATGCAGCCGTTACCTTGAGAGGAGGTCTAGGACTTGATTATGAATCGGTGGGATTCCGCAAAGATAACAGCCGCTCAGTCGATTCTGTCGAAACCGAGGCGTCTTGCTACCCTCGTACGTGTTCTGGTTCCCGAATTTGATGACTACTCTGTATGCGTGAAACTGTTATGGTTTTATACGTCTTAGGAATTGATGAGTAAAAATGGCTGAATCAAGTTGACCTACCGTCTCGTTCTCTTAGGAGAGACCATCCATTGGAATGACGCTTTTCCTTACTTTACTGAAACTTCGAGTGGAAGTCCGTTCTTACAAGGACCCCGACAATACCTTTACAACTCTTAGTTCGATCCTGGTCTTGGCTCCAGCGGGAGGCTTTGGCCAACTCATCGTAAACGTACTCATCAGAAGAAGGAATAAGTCCGCGCATGTTGCAGCTTTCAACAACAGGGAATGACGCTCCGGTGCCGAAGTGGAAGAGTTCAATCACCTAAGGTCCAAGGGAAATGAGATAGATAATGAGACTCTCAGTGACGTGGACTCGCTTAAAGTTACCTATTGGTGCCTTCTCTTTTGCATTCTCATTTTGTGACTATCTCAGGCTTCGAAGTGACCATGGCTTCTTAAAAGAAGCCATGCCACCAAGCGCCAACCGGTTCTGATAGAGACAGCCTTCGTAGCCGGCGTCCGTCACTTCTACCCTTCCGGGTTTACTATAGATCTAACGGTGTCGAGTACTTGAGTAGAACGTTACTATCGAGGCACGATACTTGGGTAGAACGTTACTATCGAGGCACGGTACTGACGAGAAACTTCTTGACGAGAAATGCAGCCACGGTCCTACGGTTGCACCTGTGTTGAATATGATAGATTTGCGATGATGCCTTAGCAAGAATAGTTGGAGAGAAGAAATGAAGATGTCGCTTATTGCAGTAAGAGAGTAAGCTTTATCGAGCTCCCGCGGGTCCCCTGAAACAAATCTCTTTCTAGATCAATGCTGAGACCTTTCTTCCATCGTTCTAGCTTAGCAAGATACATGGTGGCTACTCTTCTTGACCCGCTTTCCAGCCGCCGGGAGCGCGAGGGGCCATTCTTGAGACAATAGAGAAAGTCCAGGGTATTCGATATTCGTAACGTAGAGTTTCCGTGGAGAATTAATTGGTCATCTCCGAAGATCCATGCAGATGAGACTTTCTCGAGACGTTCGAGCACCTAGAACGACGTCCTTTCCTGCGGTAGTAACAGGGTTGTGGTAAGAGAAGAGCAGTTGAAAGTGCAAGATTGGGTAGAGTGAATAAACTGTTTCGGGTGCTCGGCCTATAGTTATGCAAAAGATGTGCCCTGCGTTAGTTAATCTGCATAAAATCGGAACTAGGAAGGCGAAGATCCCGGGAACGTGCAGGGCAAGATGTTGTGCAGGGCAATGGTACGGTAGGAATCGCTGCGACAATCGGAAAAGAAGTCCTTGGTGTCGGGTTCTCAGACTACAACCATCCAAAGACTGCGGATTCCTCCCACTGTCAACCTCGACCAAGATGTCGCTGTTGTTATCAATCGAACCACCGTTCTTATTTCTGTGAAGCCCACGCAGTCCTGGCTGCTTCTAGCGCGCGGGATCCGGGGCCGCGTTCAACGGTAGCGGAATAAGGTACTAGGCACCTAGGTACCCACGACCGACACCAAGGAGTCAGAAGGTGCCTACCTATCTCTACCATTACATGACTTTGTCTCATCTACTAAAGCGCTGTTCACCATGGCCCTTGATCTAGAGCTGACAATGGCGGAACTGCTTAGATCCCCATCATGGCAGAGTTGGCCATCCCTCCGCTACCATCACCAATTGACCCCGAGAAGCGACGTCAAGAGCTAGCCTTCCTCGAGGGTCACGATGCCGACATACCAACCGATGACCAGACGCCTGGGAATCCTGGCATATCAAGCTCGAGGGCACCTGCGCATCAATCAACAATCGCGCACCCTGCGAGTGAACATAAAGGGAAGAGCCTCATAGACAAGGATGAGCTAGTACCGGAATCATCTACGCATGAATACAACAACGATAAGATCGCCGAAGCAAACGGGTCTAATGAGAGGACGCCCTCGAACCAGAATGAGTCTGAACTGAATGCACATAAGGATCAAGATTCAGAGAAGCGTCTAGGTAGAGTGCATGACTTGGAGGCTGGACACAAGAGCTCCTCCACGAGCCAGACCGAAGCAGAGGTACAAGTGAATGAGCCACAGGATCCTAATATAGTCTGGTGGGATGGGCCAGACGATCCCGAGAACCCTCTTAATTGGTCGGAAGCTCTGAAGCTGGGTAATGTCGCCATCATCTCCATGGTTACCTTCATCACGCAAGTATCCCAACTCTACCTGCTTGCCCCAGATAGCTGACTGCTTGCGACAGACCTCTAGCATCCTCGATGTTCGCTCCAGGCGTCCCGGAAGTGATGACGGAGTTCAAGTCCACAAACATTCAGCTTGCCTCATTCGTTGTGTCAGTCTACATTCTCGGCTACGCCTTCGGTCCTTTTCTCGTCGCCCCACTATCAGAGCTATACGGTCGTCTTCCTGTTTATCACGTATGCAACGTCAGCTTCGTCATCTTTACTATTGCCTGCGCCGTCAGCAGCAATCTGAACATGCTTATCGGGTTTCGGTTTCTCGAAGGGGTCTTTGGATCTGCCCCTTTGACTTTAGGCGGCGGCTCGATAGCAGATATGATCATACAAGAGAAAAGAGGTGCGATGATGGCTCTATGGGCTATGGGTCCTCTCCTAGGCCCAGTGGTTGGTCCAGTCGCAGGCGGCTTCCTGTCACAGGCAAAAGGATGGCGATGGGTGTTTTGGTTGATTGCCATCGTGGTGAGCACAGGGCTTTCCACATGAGATGAGATATACATATGCTGACAGGCCAGGCTGGCGCCATCACCCTAGTAGCCTTCGTCTTACTGCGCGAGACCTATCCTCCGACGCTTCTGGAGCGCAAGACTAAACGGTTGAGGAAACAAACAGGCAATCAGAACCTTAGGTCCAAATTAGCCCCCGACCTCACACCTGGAGCTCTGTTCAAGATCGCCATCTTCCGACCCATGAAGATGTTGGTGTTTTCTCCCATCGTGCTGGCTCTGTCCACATTCATGGCTGTCGTATATGGTTACCTGTACCTCCTTTTCACCACTATCACCGAGGTCTTTGAAAAGGAGTACCATTTTTCTCAAGGGGCAGTTGGCTTAACATACTTGGGTATTGGCTTAGGAATGTTTGTCGGCTTGCTTCTTTTTGGTGGTGCTAGTGACCGTATCCTCAAACGCATGTCCAAAGACGGTGTGATGAAGCCCGAGTATCGCTTGCCGCCAATGATACCTGGAGCTTTCTGTGTCCCAATTGGGTTGTTCATATACGGCTGGACAGCTGACAAGCATACCTTTTGGATCGTGCCCATCATTGGTACTGGATTCGGTAAATCCTCCCAAATCCAAGGACATTCTGCTTTTGCTAATGATTCCAGTCGGTGTTGGTATATTGGCCACGTTCATGCCAATCTCAACCTACCTCGTCGACGCCTTTACCATACACGCCGCCTCGGCCCTCGCAGCCAACGCCCTGCTCAGATCGCTCGCTGGCGCCCTACTTCCGCTAGCCGGCCAGAAGATGTACACGACGTTGGGGCTTGGCTGGGGGAACTCATTACTGGCGTTTATAGCTCTGGCAATGTGTCCGATTCCATGGATTTTCTTCAAGTACGGTGAGAGGATACGGACAAGTCCGCGGTTCCAGGTTACCTTCTGAGAGTTTTGAGCTCTTAAAACAACATATTCATTCGCAGTATCAATCAACCTTCATTCATGCTCCCGTAACCCAAAGGTTACTACTTACCACCATTTCGCGCTATCCCAACTTTCGCGTGGGGTGAGTTTTCATTCATTGCGCTTGTCGACCTTCGCATCACGCTCAATCTTCCTTGAACATCAGCTCTTCATTGCTCCTTCACTCTATCCCGCGTCTCTCGAGCGCTTTTTTCACTGTCCTCAAATGGGTGTATATATATCTATCCCCTGGCTTCTCTCACAGCAGAACATCGCAAACCGCATCTCTCCGCCAATACAACCCCACCCAACATCCCCTTTCGCGCTACAAAACCAACCTATCCCCCCGTGCAACACCCACTTAACCTCTACCTGGCGGTATCGGCGACGGGAAGGTTTCTACGGATCTTTTGAACAATTCGGGAGGTGGAAGCTCCACCCCCTAGCTATCGGGATCGATCTTACTGAGGCCTTACGCCCACCACCAGCCTTTTTCTCCTCCTAGCCGCTACCTAGCGGAATCGGTAACGGGAGGGTTTAAACGCCATCTAGGAATAGTCCACATACAGAAACTTCACACCCTAGCTATCGAGATCGAGGTTCCTGAAGATCCTCCGCCCCCTACTTCCGCCGGCCCCCCCTTAATCCCTACCTAGCGGAATTGACAACGCGGAGGTCTCGACCACCCCCCGGAACAATCCGCCGATAGAAACTCCACCCAGTGGCTATCGGGATCGAGATTTCTGTAGGTCTTTATCCCTATACTCTTTCCGAAGCCCTAACTGGCCAATCCACACTTGGCCAGCTGTAAAAAATGACACCGCGATGGGAGTGTCACATATGCAAGAGCCTAATGAATCCTAAGAAGACAGAATGCAAAGATTGCCGCCACAAGAGATGCATGAAAGGCGGCTGTCGGCATCTAACAAAACAGGAACCAGAAACATGGAAATGTCATAAATGCAAACAGAAGGGTATTGCTATCGGCACTAATGCCTGCAGTTGTGGCCATAACAAGTGCGTTTTCTGTTCTGCTTATCTAAACCAAGCACCTGCGGAATCAGTCACAAGAAGCCAGCCCGGTCCAAGTCCAAATTTGCGGGTTACTGAGTCAGATAGACCTGCTTCAAGACCGGCTTCTGGTTATGGAGCAGAGAATCTGGTAGCTTCGTTCCGGGAGCTGACCACCGCGTCAGAAATCCAAGATTCAACGCTAAGTTATGCACCACGCGATGTTGACCAGTACGCACGATTGAGTCCTCCAGGGTCTCCACAGCCTCGGCAAAAACGACGTCGACGTGAATTATATCCAGGAGAAAATGTATTCCAAACCCACCAATCCCCAAGCCGGTCACGACCGGTCGATCTCTACCGGTCAAATACGCCACCATTACCGTTACCTCTTGATCGGCAAGCTTACGAAGCCAGAGATTACACCTCACCAGCTTACGGAGCACAAACACCGGGAATACAACCACCGCAGAGTGGGGAACTCGGCTACGTGGATCCAAGCTATAGGTCTCAACTTCCAAGTCAGCGCACGCAGCCGCCGCCATTTACAAGAGAGACGTCACCGCTGATAAAATCCTTCCTATGCACGCTGTGCGGCAGAGATTTGACGCTAAGCCATCGCTGCTGGTAGGTTTAGAACCCGGACGATATGAACCAGTCCAGGCATGGCAGCCTTCAGTATATTCCTACTACTTTCGAGCCTGCGAGAGAGACATCAGAAAGGCGTGTTGTCCCAACCCATGACCAACCAAGCGATGACGACGACACAAGCGAAGACGAGGAAGAAGACCCTCGACCAAAAAGAACGAGGAGGCACAGTCCCCGTAGTCCGAGGTAAAGGCGTTTAAGTCTGCTTTTCATTCCTATCTGTTCTACTCTTTCCTTTCCGGCTTTCCATTTTCGGCGGCGGTAATACTTGCGGTATCCCGTAAAATAGGGGGCAGGCGCGGACGATGGAAAGTTCTGCCATTCCAAACGGGCGTTTGCGCGGTGGTAATTGCAGGAGTTGCAGATTCTCCCTCTTTCGGATTTTCGGTCTTACATTCTTTCTTTATGATTTAACGGCGTGTTAATGGCAGAGGGTGCGGCGGAGCAAAGGGGGCGAAAAGCATGTATTTCAGTTAGGGCTTTTTCGGATTATCTTATTTCGGTTCCTTCAATATGGCCGAGTCCTGAGAGAGAATTACCGGTGACGACGACTTATTTTCTTGAACTCTCGGTATTACTGTGTAGTCATCGTTAACTTTTGAAGCCACTGAATGGCAGTCTCCGCCTTCCTTCGCGCTTATTAACTGTAGATCAGTACTTTACGACTAGTGTACTAAGTTAGACGCGGCTTTCGAATACCATAGCGAAGCATGATAAAACCTTATAGTAGAGTACATTTCGTAACTATCTGTATAGCAGTCTCAATACTGTTGTTTAAAATCAAATGTACATCGGCAATTCGGGGACCCGGCCCGTCAATGTTGACTTGCTAGGTCTGCTAATGTGGCCCCGGACTGGCTTCGGGCTGGTAAGAAGTCACATTAGAACCTGAGAGCGAATTCTGCTTGAAAATTTGCCTGGAATCTTGAAATCTTGCCTAAGCTTCGACGGAATTTTCATCACCCTACCTACCACCCTACATACCTACTCGCCTACCTACATGTTCAGCTACCAACTCAGCTACCTACTCGCCTACCAAACTCCCTAGAATACCAAACTCCCTACCGAACTCGATACCGAACTCGATACCAAAATCCCTACCAAACTCGATACCAAACTCCCTACCGAACACCCTCCATGGTTCCCTCCATGGTTCCCTACTAAGCACCCTACATAGTCAACAATTCGTTTAATAGATGGTTAGATAACTAGTTAGATAATCAAATCATTGATTTATTTTAATGATTTATTCGATATTTAATTCATTGGTTCATTTAATGCTATTTCAGCCCCCAGCAATTAGAGTTGCTCGGCCGGTGCTCTTGTAGCCCGAGGGCTGGTACATGCGCAGTCTAGCCCCGGGCTTGATTGTCCGTCACTAGCGCCCGGGGCTGGCCTTCCCGAATCGCCGATGATATAAAGTACCTTACATATGAGCAGACGGAGATGACGATGAGGACCTGAAGCGAAGAAGAGAATTCGGCCCGATCTGACATAAGATTAACATATGCACAGCTGATGCTTTCTTGAGTGATGAACATAATTGCACGTTAAATTTGTGTGGCCTCGCTTAACCCTACCTACTTGTAGATTCGGCATCGGCATATGCTTTGCATCGGGCTGGAATGATTCGGGGCCCATGCTAATCACAAAGTCCGGCCCGATGCCGAGAATTGGTTCCGGCCCTGGCTCGGCTATTCCAACCCTCTACGAACTGCAAGCCGGGTAAAGAAGAGAAAAACAACCACAACACCATTGTACCAGCGCTGTTAGGAATCGACCCTAATATAATATAACTCTCCAACGACTGGTAAGGGGTAAGATCTCAGCATCGGCGCGGCGATTTCTAGAGATCCTAACATAAGCGAGCCAGGGTCTGATATCCCTGCGCCTAGTTGCCCGATCACCAGCGGTTTTTCTAATTGCTTCGCTGCGCTGTGCTGTCACCTATCAGCGCAGCAAAGTGTTCGCAGACCCTCGCAGCAGCGGCATCATGGAGCACAGCGCAACGTCATAGTTCAAGCGCTAAAATAGGGGCCTTGGCGCAGCAAAGCAACCAGATTAGTGGTGGAGATTCAAAATTGGAAACTCATAATGGGTTGGGTGTAAAATTCCCCTGGATGTTCCCCTATGTGAGTATACAATGTGCTGTACTATATGCGCTGCGCTGTTGTCCAGTAGTGCAGCACAGCCTTCCTAGACCCTCAAGAAAGCGCAGCAGCAGCGCAGATTGAGAAGACGCAGCATGGTGCAGCAGAGCAATGCCGGTGTACGCACTCAGCGGAGCAGTTAGAACCACTGGTGAGGAGCGGGTGTGGCTTCCAAAGAGGGTTTGCTGGATGTTCGCTGGTGTCAATAGACCCAGCGGGAGTGCCAGCCGGACGATCGATCGATGTTTGCTAGCCCCACGAGAACAAGTGCTGGTGTAGGTGCAGGTGTCGGTGCAGGTGTCGGTGCAGGTGTAGGTGCAGGTGTGTATTACAGTTCCAGAAAATGACGGGACACTTCGGCGTATAAGTCCGAGGGAGTGTCCGGCCAAATGTTAGAACCGCGCGTCCACCAACCCTAACAGACATCCTTACATTGGGCTTAAGATCGTCGTATCCATCACCATTGTCCTTGCCACACCGCCCGCTAAGAGCTTTTCTGAAAATGCTTAGATTATCCCTCTTACTGCTTCTTGCTCCTCTCAGCGTTCTGACGCTTCCAAATTTGTACTCTACGGGTCAGTTGGTCCCTCAGTACCCCGTCAGCCCTGGCATACAAGATGTGCTTGCTCCAGCTGCTCCTCCACAACCCTCTGCTGTTCCAGATGGTCTATCAATTCAAAGGCATAGCTGCGTTAGAGAATCTCGCCGCTCGCTCAAATGGCCACCTCGTTCTCACGGTTTCAAATCAACCAAACCTTTATGAACTTGATCCTAATGCGAAAGGGAAACTATCACCAATCCTTTTGTACAGCTTCCCTGGTGTCAGCAGTCTGACAGGTATAGCCGAATATGCCCCAGACATGTTCGCTGTGGTCGCTGGGAATTGGTCGAGTGTCACGTTCCAGGCGGTACCGGGATCATTTTCCATTTGGTCCGTCGATATGAAGACGGCTAAACCAACGGTGGAAATGATCACAGCGATTCCCGAAGCTGCTGCCCTGAATGGGGCGACGATTTTGCAGGGTGAACCAAATATCGTCCTCATCGCGGATTCAGCTCTTGGGGCCGTATGGAGGTTGAATGTAGCCACGGGCATCTATAGTATGGCTATGCAATACCCTTCCTTCACAAATGCTACAACTGCGTTTCCTAGCCCTATAGCGATCAACGGCCTTTGTGTGTTTGGAGAAATGCTGTATTTCCTCAACTCTGCTCAAAGGTCTTACGGCCGCGTCCCTATTAACGCTGACGGCAGCTCAGCTGGAGAGGTGGAGATACTTGCGAGAGTAGAATTTGGCGCATACGATGATTTTGACATGGATTGGGAAGGTAACGCCTGGATTGCGACTCATTCGGACGCGTTGAGTGAGGTGACTCTGCAAGGAAAACAGAGAAATATCACAGCAACGCCTAATTTCGAAATGTTACAGCCAACGGGGGCAATTTTTGGACGAGGATCTAAGCAGGAGGAGAAAACATTATATATCACAACGGGTGGTGGAAAAGCTGGAGGACAGGTTGTCTCCGTCCAAACTTGGCTGACTTAGTACACTCGAGGAACTAGTCGGTAAAGAGGACCACCTATCTGTTGAGCTGTTTCAATCACTAATGGATTATAGGCAAGAGTTCTCAACAACCAAGAGATATCAATGATTGAAAAGCATCCGTGACAGACCCTCCTTCATGATTGAAGGCTGCATTCTAGATAGTTACGATTCAACATCTTTACCAAATGTTATTATTTCACACCCGCCTCATGTCATTGCTGCCATAAACAACATTTTCTAGTCATCCCGTACGTCTTAATAACTGCAATAAGGGGGTTAGCGTGATACTAGAATCAAATTCCCATCTTGCCGCTGTATGTATCAGCTCCAATCGGAGGTAGGCTGAGAACGGGCGGCGTTGGGATTAGAATTCTACCGCGCACAGTGACGCAGTATCTTGAGGTCCGGAACAAGAGCATTCTTCGGCCCGTCATAATTAGGTAGATTTCATCATTCATCGGCATCTATCATTTCATTTGCTCACAATTGTCCGAGGCACAGTATATATACATATACAAGATGGTGGGCGCAATTCCAAAAACCAAGATCTCCGTCCTTCAAGCTCCGAAAACAACACACAGGCACGTAAGATTCAAACAATTTGTGAACGTGATCCGAAATGGCCAAAGAGCTGCCTACCGCTGAGCAAGAAAAGCTTTCAACAGAGAATGAGAAGAAAGAACCTTCGATCCCGGAGCAGCATCATGAAGACCAGACAGTTTATCCGAATGGGAACACCCTTGCTTTAGTTATGCTTGCCCTTTATCTCGGCGTGTTTCTAGTCGCTCTCGTAAGGTTTTCTGCACTTTGAGGTTCATAATCAAGGAACCGAATTGGACCGAAACTGACCGAACATGCAGGATCGGACCATTATTGCTACAGCTGTTCCCCGCATCACCGATGACTTTAATTCCCTGGGGGACACTGGCTGGTACGGAAGTGCATATCTGCTCGCCCAATGTGCCTCTCAGTTACTCTTTGGACGGATATACACATTCTATAACCCAAAATGGGTCTTCCTCGTGTCGATCGGTCTCTTCGAGGTTGGGTCTGCTATCTGCGGTACCGCACCGAGCTCTATCGCCTTCATAATAGGGCGCGCCATAGCGGGCTTAGGGACTTCTGGCATATTTTCGGGAGCAATCGTCATTATGGTGTATATTGTTCCACTCCACAAACGACCAATCTACCAAGGTCTCATCGGAGCAATTTACGGTGTTGCATCTGTTATGGGACCATTGCTTGGTGGGGTCTTCACTGACCATGTTACATGGTAGGCTTTCCACAACTTTCCTAGCCTTTGATACAGCTTCTAATCTATGATAGGCGATGGTGCTTTTATATAAACCTTCCCATCGGTGCCCTGACAATCCTGATTATCGTCCTCATCCTCAAACTACCCAGTCCGGAAACTACTGGCACCTCAATAAAACAGAAGTTCCTACAGCTTGATCCTCTCGGAAGTTTATGCTTCCTTCCTTGTATCGTGTGTCTCCTCCTAGCTCTCCAATGGGGAGGATCAACATACCCTTGGAAAGATGGACGAATTGTTACGTTGCTAGTGATTTCTGGAGTTCTACTAATTGCCTTTATCGCTGTCCAGTCCTGGAAGCAAGAAACTGCAACGGTCCCTCCGCACATTATGAAGCAGCGGAGTATAGCATCTGGTTTTTGCTTTTCTCTCTGTCTTGGCGCTTCAATGGTAGTAATGATCTACTATCTACCGCTTTGGTTCCAAGCGATAAAGGGCGTCAGCGCTGTCGAGTCTGGAATCAGGAACCTCCCTTTGATACTTTCCTTGGTAATTGCCAGTATCGTTTCAGGTGGTGCCATTGCTGCTATAGGATACTACGCTCCTTTCATGATTATTAGCACCGTCCTTATGTCTACTGGCGCCGGCCTTTTGACAACGTTCCAACCAGATACAGGTGGTTCAAAGTGGATTGGCTATCAGATCTTGTTTGGTATAGGCCTTGGACTAGGTATGCAGCAGCCTAATATGGCAGCTCAGACGGTCCTCTCGAGACAAGATGTCCCAATCGGCGCATCTCTAATGTTCTTTGCGCAGGCGCTTGGTGGTGCTGTCTTTATCTCTATCGCTCAGAGTGTTTTTACAAACACTTTAGTCCTTGGACTGAACAACGTGTCCGAACTCGATCCTATTAATGTGGTGAACATCGGAGCGACTGATGTTAGGAAAATTGTCGCCACAAATGATCTCAGTGCTGTGCTATTGGCTTACAATTCTGCGTTAACAAACGCGTATAACGTTGCATTAGCCATGGCATGTTTGTCTGCTGTTGGAGCATTGACAGTGGAATGGAGGAGTGTTAAGGGCAAGAAGCATGGTAGTGGGGTTGCAGAAGCGCAGGAATAGACTTTGAATTTAGTACGTTGTCGTTCCAGGGCTGTTGGCCTAATGAAGAGTGAAAACCCTTTGTCTACGTACTGTGATTCTGAAGACAACCAACGTCCTCGTTGATCTTGATTGGCTGACGAGCAGATTTCTCTGAGCCGCCCGGGCAGCATTTACGATGCAATTCCTGTGCCAACGAGAGAATCCTGAACTGACACCTCACGTCGAGCCAACTGCATCCCTGTTAGAGAGGGAAGTATTTGCCAAAGAGCTGCGGATGAACGCAGCTAGAGGGGGCCACCAGTATGCCTAGTTCTCTTTACGGACTCTACTTCATTTCCCAAAGTAGGGCTATATTCTTCTTGTCGTAAGTTGGAAGTAATCAATTTATATTGATGTAGCGATCTGGGTTTCTAGATGTGTATGTAGATGTAAGAAGCAGCGATCTCGCTAGAAGTAGAAGTTGTAGGTCCTAGGGGGGAACTAAATCAGGACTAGCGCCAATAGGGCAACCTAAGCGATTTCGGCATGAGCGATTTATTCAACATCTTCCTTGTTAGTTCAAGAATAGGAGTACGAGTCATTGTTGACATTTGAGATCCCAATCTGTTGAAGATTGTACTTTGATCTATTGCAACATACATAACGTGTTACCTCAGAAACTTCAATTATCAACCCTTTACCACATTGCCAAACATCTCAACTCCAAGCTCTCTCTTGGCTCCTCCCCCTCCCGCCCCTCTATCTCCACACTGCTATGCATTGCTCCCCCTGCCCCGACGCTATGCCCCTCCCTGTCACTATCCCAGAGCCCGATAACCAACACCTCATCTGGCTTCTGCTCGCTCACATAACACCAACGATGCCCCTCCCTCCCCCTACTCACATAAGCCTTCATTATGTGTGTCTCTTTTCTCCCTCCCTCTAAACACATTGTTGGCGCTGGCACATCAATTGTAACATAGTCTTCTTCAGCAAAGGAGCGCACATCACCAACAGCGAGTGGATCGCGTTTTATAGGTTTTATAGGGCGCCAAACAGAGTAGATCGCCCAGCGGGGGGCATCAGGGGAGGTGGAGTAGTGGGTGTCGAGGGGGAGGTTGGCAGCAAGAAGACGATCTTCAGCGGCAATAATAGGGCCGCAAGCGGCAGTAACAATAGGGTGGAAAAGCCGGATGTGGGTGCGGGCACCAACAGGGGCGAAATCAAGGTGGACTTTGGGGGCGGGGGGTATGCCGCCAAAGATGGGTGAGAAATCAACGATTTGAGGGAAGTCGAGCTTAGGTAATGCGGTGCCTTGTTGCGGGGGCGAGATTGGGGTTTGGGTTTTCTTGATGGCTTCGGTTTGTGCTTTCTTGGTTGAATTATTTTGGCCATGGTCAGTGTTGGCGGAGAGAGCGTCCTGACCGCTCTTGGCGGAGCTGCGCAAAAGGAGAGTTGTAGTTAGTATTGTTTTTGCGCCTGTTATCTGTTTTAACATTTCTTCGATTTCAGCGACATAGATCTTTTGAAGAAGTTCTGGATTATGCCAACTTGCGTAAGTGTATGAGGCCGAATGCATAATGGAGGGGTGTTTAACGGCTGTGAATTCATGGGTCAAGAGTTGTGCGGTACCCTCTTTGACGGTGGAAAGCTGATCAACGATTGGAAGAGAGTGCATATCGTGTAATGGCATAATGCGCTCATCACTAAAATCGGATATAGCAGGCAATTCGAAATACTGTGAAATTGATGCAGAGGTGTGGTCGGCAGACACATATCGTAGCTTGCCATAGGTTGTGGAAGTAGTTGACAGTGGATCTGTAGAAGTGGTAGAGGACATCGTGAATACTACTTTCTTGCAGTATAGTTTTAATGACAAGTCAAACGCACTGATTGATGATAACACGATAGAAGGTAGCAATCGGAAAATAAATAGAAAGAAACTCTGTATGCGAGATAAAAGCAGAAACACGTGTATAAATAGTCCCAGTTAAAAGGTTCAAGCTTATCTATTGATCAAGCAGTAGCCAAAGCAGGGAAATGTTCAACGATTTTCGGTAGTATTGAAGATCAACAAGTGCTGTGTGATCTTTGTCATGCAGCCGAAGTACTCGGTGATGAAGTGTAGATCTGATAATTGACTAAAGGTGTGTATTCTACAGCAGGAAGCTATCTCGTAGGTTTCGTGCCGCAATTGGCGCTAGCCCCAACCAGGCTAGCGGACAGTGTAATGGCACTGCAACAACTATGTTCCTAATTGGACGACTACTCCCCCTGCTCCTACTATTGCTCCTACTGCAGCTCCTATTGCTTCAACACTTACTCAGCTCACTTCATTGAATACAGCGCACCTTCATCTCCCTTCGGCGATCCCTTGAGGCTACAATGCATTGCGAGTCCGAGTCCAAGTTCCTTGCTGAGGCAGCGTCAGTTGCTCGGTCTCAAGGGTTGTGAAAACACGCCAAGCTGGGACAACAATTGACGGGCCTGTTAGAAACATTGGAAGTCAGCTGTCATTACTCATCCACGTCCTCAAATAGCTTGCGGCAGAAATTCAGGCGGGCGAATTTAGTTCATAGGCTCAAAAGCTTTTGCAAGTCGCTGTCGATGAGTGTGTCAGAATGGACTTGAAGTCTGAGTAAGCAGGCACATTCTTCATCTGAAAGATTAGGACGTTGCGCTTGAGCTCAGGAATTTCTTTCGTATTGACGTTCTTATCGTTTGCATGATGATCTACTGTTTCTTTAGTACTCATTTCCATCAATATTTTCTTAATGAATTTCTCAGACACTTCTTTCAGAGGCGAAGAATAAGTAGGCTATTTTGTATGTTGTAGCTCAGTGGAAAAGATCTCTCCGGTATGTGAAAATCATCCAATCAACAAGACATTTTGCACGGCATAGCCTCAACAACAGAATTCCAAGAGGTGGCAGAATTCGAATGGCAGGACTTAGAACATTTGAAAGAATTTCTTGGGAGCGACGGCTATATCCGTAGATGGATCGTTATCAGCTTCGATATTCATAACGGCATTCAAGAGCTGATCTCTGATAACGTGAATTTACTTTCTCACTTAAGCCTTCATTCTTCGTTTGTTCTAAGCTTCTTGTGTACCTCAAAGATGCATCGACTTTCTACGTTAGCTTACTTGACATGGTCTATTGATTGCCGCGTTTTTTCTTACAATCAATTTTCTTACGACTACATTGTTTTTTATCGTCAAGTTCTTAGATTACTAGTTACATTTCTTATTAAGCGATCTAACGAGGAATTTTCTCTTATAAAGCCCGTTTATAATGGCCAAATTATCTTCACACGAGGTTCAATTTCAGCTAAACTACAAGAACGACAACAGAGATGTTGATGTCATTACGTCGACAGTCAATATTCTGGCTGTAGCATATTTTGCTGTGAAATTTCGTTCTGTTTATGAAAATCAACTCCTACGCAAGTGAAGTATGATGAGTGGGTAATGATGGTGGATCTAGTATGCTTATCTTCCCTTTGAACTACTCGTTGGCTCTGGGACCTTCTAATGCTAATTAGTTCTTCAATTCGTGTTTCTTCGCAGGATGCCTTGTGTGTAAGTCAAATTTCTCCACTACGAAAGCACTCAGTGGGTCTCCGATCGCTGGCGAAGTTGATGGATGTCTCCATGGGCCTTGAGAAGCATGCCATTTCGATGATGAAACCAGTCTCGTTCGCCTAGGCCGTCCTGAAAACGGAGGATGTGTACATGCCAGTATCTACAACCACCAAAATCTCCATCCTACTCCTGTACCGCCGCTTGTTTTCCACCAAAAAATTCCAAGGCGATTCTATGGTGTGCCGTCGCATTCTTAATTACTTTTGCGCTGGTTCAGATGCTTAGCGTTATCATCCAAGTTACAGGGTGGCCGCTCTTTGAGATCCAAAGTCTTATCCAGACGCATGCTGCGAAAATCATACTCCGTTGGCCATGTCTATCCTATGGCGTTCATATGCCAGCAAGACGCGTAGGAGACAACTCGTTGATTTATTCGAACTCGACGGCCTATGAGTGCAATCAACAAACGGACACAAATTTCCTCGCTATACTTAGAATATTATTTAGTGTCTGCGTTTTGTCTGTAAAGCTTGATATGTGACTCAGATCTCGCTGACGAATCTAAGTTGTAAATTCTCTACTATCGTCTGCGATCGCCGTTTCATATGTACACAAGCGATTAATATATATTCATTGATTGGTCTCCTCAGTACCGCCTTGCTGCCACCAGGCCTTGCCGCCGTCAAGGGAAGCAAGGGCTTGACAGCTGCTCAGCGGCGTCGAGAACTCCCGTTATCTAAAGATCGAGCTATGAAGTGAGTGAATGAGATCGAAATCGAGAAGATGATGAACAGCAAGAGTAAGGGGAGCAGGCCTTATTTATGCCTTTGGGCGGGCGCGTTCCCTAAGGGGGGCTTTGTCAAGTAGGCAATCTCCACGATCAGTCAATAGCGCCCCGTCAAGCAGGGGTATGATATATCTGTGCACTATCTCCCTGCTCTAGGTGTCCGTGTCGATAATTATCGAGACTATGATCCAACAAGGAAAACCACGCTCATCCCTATATTGCAGCTATCTAATGAACGTTCGCGGAATCAAGACTGTATAGGAACAGGAACGCATCAGACATGCCTGAGCATTCCGTCTAGATCTCGTAAGGTGGTATGTGATAGAGAGCTGCCGACACTACCATTTTTTCCACCAACCCTTGATTTGGGAACGACCAGTCAGCAGAGGACATTGCAAATTTCGGATCAGAATCAAAAGTTGTAAGATCGACAGTATTCCCGACGCTAAATGGATCTTCTAGTTCGTGGGATTTTGCATGAATAGGCTCGTGGTACAGTTCTGATGGACTGAAAAAAAGCCGGTCTTCCATCTCAGGATCTAGAGTGTTTCCGTCTTGCGTGGTTTGAGCGTCGTTGGAAGAAAGTGGTGGAACGTCGTCCTGCGATTTGCAACTTGCTTCCAAGTGCAAGTTTGCATCACGTTGAAGCTCTGCCAGCTCTGACATACGGATAGCATGCCTTTGTTCCTCTTCCTGGATCTGCTGTTGTAGATCATACACCTCACACTTGGTGTTTTCAAATGAAATTTGCCTATAATTGATAGTCTCTAATGTACTGGGTCTTTCGACAACTACATTGTCGCCTGGCGGAGTGGTGTAGCTTGTAAGGATTTCAGCCAGAGTACGCGTTTCATCCGTGATATTGAGGTGCGAGTCCTCTTCCGTTGATTGGAGGGTTAGGCAAAAGACAGGTAGCTCAGTGGGGAAAATATTCGATCCAGTGGAGAAGGCTTTTGAATCGAAGCTATTACCAAGGAATTTGATCTGTGCCAGCGCCGAAAGCGCTCCTGAGTTGGAATGTTCAAGTATAGGCTGTGGATCATTTAGCAACCTGATTGTTCAAAGACCAAGCATGCCAAACAGAGCACAAATATGGTAAAAGTAAAGTCCTCGAGTAGAGACGAGTAGATAGCCAGAGGTGTCGGGAAGGATATAAGTAATACTACCTACCATGTATACCGATCGTCCCACATCATAGCCAAAACACTTAATGCTCTCATAAATGAGGCCCAAATTGAAGGCAAGGATTGACACTTGTCTTTTAAATTGCTTTTTATCCCGTGGATCATGCAAAAATGTCTTCAATTCGTCGAAAATTTTAGTGAACAGATCGCACAATTTGTGGGAAAGTTGACGTTGGAACTCGAGGATGATGTATGGTCCTGCAGGATCTTCCCACAATTTTGAACTTAGTATGCACGTTTGGGACTTACGCAAGGGCATTAAGGAAGCAATGAAACTGCAACAACTAGACTTGAATTTGTCAGCAAATCACGAACAAAGGATATTCAACGTCTGAATACCTCAAAGGATGCTAGACTATCCGATCTCACGCAACTATTGTCCCATTTGTAACTCTCAGTAAAAGGTAGGATTCCACGAAGCAAGTTTTCGAGCCGTGTATTTGTGCCGACGGAACTATCATCGCGCAAACATCGCAGATCAAGCTCATATATCTCGTGGCTTGATGGGTCCTTCGCGAGCGGGCAGGACTTGAGCGTGACATCTTCAGCATCTGACGTTATCTCTACACCATTGAAACATCTATGAAATACAGAGTCGACTAAGCTGACGTGCAGATGAAAAATGGGTCCCCTTTGCAGAGCGTTCTCGAGAGGACCGTGCAGTATAGCCATATTTGTCATTGCCGAGTTGCGCCAAGATTCTTGAAGAAGCCATTAGTTTCTTCTTTAGCTATTCTCACACCCAGACAGCGACTCACGGGCAGAACTCATCGATGGCTCCATTATCGGTCCTCTGCAATAGATCGGCTTGCCAGCGCAATGCGTGCAGCAAAGCTGCTCCTCCTCAATGACGCACTGACCGCGGACTGATCAGTCACGTTCCTCTCCTCAACAACTTGATATAGTCACCTTTCTTTTGTTATAGCACGAGATACAGCTTCTTTTATTTTTATCCTTCTCTTGTTTTCTTGAATAAGGATCATAATGGTTAAAGGACTTTGCCGCCGCAAGGCTTGAGACGCCTCGCACGGATCGTCGAGATTTTTGGTTGACGGCCATATGAAGAGTTTCATTCGTTGCCGAAGATGAAGATGTAGTCTCAATTGGATGTGACAGTTCCTTGGTAAGCGTTGAAAAGTTAGCGAGATTCTCTCTTATGATCCAGTTCGCTAGGTAATAGTAATAGCTTACCATGAATGTCTTACAATCGTCATCTGTTATGGTATTCCTGTCAGCTATAGATAGATAAGAAAGGCTGTGAAAGCGAGATCCATTACTGGTGTTTAACAGCTTACAATTCGAGTTTATCTTGATATCCTGCGCCCAAGAGTTAGAGCGGAAGCAAGCTGTACACAGCTCGTCGTAGCATATAGGCACTGATTTCCAGCAGTCAAGGTTCTCGCAATATCTGAACATGGTCATAATGGCGCCGGTAAAGGATCTGTGACTGGCCGAAAACAGAATTAAGAATCCCAGGGCTTGTACAAGAGATGAAGTCGCAGTAACAATGTTGAGGGTTAAGACGATCAGATTGAAGACAGGGCGGTAGGATTGCAGAAGAGGACTGATGTAAAATTCGACATTTACATGAACGCTTTATGCAAATTGAACCTCGAATGCTTTGAACGAATCCTAGCAAACGAGATGCGATGATTTACTTTCGAGGAAGCAGAAGATTGAATCTCATAAGCCTTTCGACGTGCAAAATGTAATCTGCAGCTATTATGCGTTATGATGTAATTCAGAACACGTACACGGTAGATCTATGTCTTGATGGACGAATGAAGGCGAAGCGCAGCCTCACTTTGTTGTTTAACCCTCTAGCCCTGCAGGTTGTGGGAGAGGAATTCCGACTCAAGGAGGCTAGGCCCTTTTGGAACGCAACTCAAAACAGTAACTTCCATTCTCAGCCTTGCTGACCATGATCTCATCTTATTGATGATCCCCATCAACGGAAGGGTATCCCTTAAACCGTCGTTATGGCTGCCATCCCAGGATTAACGAAGCTAAGCCTATTTAGGCACCCCACCAAAATATTTGTTTACTGCACAGTTTCTCTATCTCGCACTAGGAAATCTAAATATTAATCTCCAGATCCCCATTGGCCTGGTTAGTCATCTCCCGCGGCTCCCTAGTACCCTAACAGGTAAGGTGGCCGTATACCTGGGATGGCAGCCATAACGACGGTTTAAGGGATACAGTATGCATCAAAAGGACTGTTATTGCACGTGATGCTCAGGGCCTGTTCTAATCGGGTTAGTCAGAGATATCTGTTGGCTTAAGATATCTTCACCTTCATAGAATCTACACACTTACACCTATCGCTGCTTCAATAGATCATCCCGATATCTATACGATACATCTAGAATTGATTTATTGCATCAGAAGCTTCAATGTCATCGTGTCTGTGTTCGTTTAGGCTACGATACAGTCATGCAGTCAACGTCGTCGTCGTGATGAGCAAAGAATCAGAGTTCTCACCTTCTTTCTGCCTTCGTAGCTTTGTATTTTAGTTCAATCATATACATATACATGCACATATGCTTCTTCTGACTCTCATACCTTAACAGATAAGTGGAATGATAAGAGTCATGCAATGAAACTTTGCTTAGACTGCATATTACGATGCCGTACAGTCTGCAAAGCGATAGATTATGATAATCACTATATGAACACCATCCGCCTTTGCAGACACACCATCTGAACTTTGCATAAACATCACCCCTTCTCACTAAGCCTAATCAGGTAATTCCAGGATTCATCGCGATGTTTACCTTTGCGTTTGAATATTCGCTCCACTTTTTACCTTCATTGCTATTCACCCACGTCGCCGCCATGTCTATGCAATTACTTCCTTCTTCAGAAGGTCTTCACTGCTCAATTGAGCTTCTTATCAAGTCAGTCAATGAACACGCTGATCCTCAAGGCTACGCCGTCAGGAAGAAGCGCTTCAAGAAGTTCAAGAAAGACGTGATCATGAAAGTCTGACTCTATTGCGATCGTGTCGACGTGACAAAGACCTCTGGCCTTGGGCGACTCAGAAAGAGAAGATCACACAACGAAAGAGAAAGAGATGATAGATGTGTCAGTCACATCTTCACTCGTCGTCGTCACTGCTTCTATCGCTACGACGGCTTCGAAAGACATACTATGCGTTCAGAAGCTCGCCATTGTCAGAGCGAAAGAACGGTCACGAGGCTCATCTAATCATGTACGGCCAGAGATCTCTTAGCGGCGATAGCGAGCCTTTGAAGAGTCTACATAGCGAGAGCCGTCTGACTTCGAACTCGTGAAAGAGCTTCCGTCGCGCGAGGCTATTCAAGCGACTCAGATACCTGAGACTCAGCCTCAACAAGTCTCTCGAAGTCGTGAAGAACGTGAACGAGAACGATGATGAGAACGAGGTGAAGCAAGAGATGAAGCAAGAGATGATCAAATTGCAGACGTTTCAGACGGCATGATGATCTCTTTTCAGATGTAAATAAATGTTAATTTGAATGCGATTTGAAGCATTCAAAAAGATATGTTTCAGGTTTTGATTATGCTCTGAGGAGCAAAGAGAATGAGATGCTTTTCGCACCAAAAATCGACTGTTTATGTGATCTTTCCAGCGTTCTTCTTCAAATCTCTTTCAGGGATAGAACAATTACCTGATTAGGCTTAGTGACGGGGGGTGGTGTTTATGCAAAGTTCAGGTGGTGTGTCTGCAAAGGCGGGTGGTGTTCATATAGTGGTTACCTAGATTATTCTCTCATATTTCTTCAAAGGGCCGTAATTCTTTACCAGTATATTCCTTTAGTAAGAAATTGATTGGAATAGACACTACTAGCAACTTATGGAAGCCTGCACATAAGACATGAAAGAATACAAAGAAAGTCAGGTGTGACACACTAGGGGCATGTAATGCAGACAGTCGGGAGTGGGGTACGAATATCAACAAGGAGTATGGGGGCCGAGTGGATTTGAAGGGTAAGAGTGATATGAGTAAGGGGGATATAGAGTTATGAATGGCTATCAACTTTCGCTGCGCTGTTCTTGACCCTTACCCTTGCTAAATTCTCACCCCCTACCTCTCCACTCCAATTTATTCAGCATCTCCCTCTTCCTAACTTACTTGTTTACGTTCTAAATCTTCTCTATTTAATGTTTGGTGTTCTAATTCTCGGTCTTCTATTTCCACCCCTATCTCCACCCCTTTAACTCCGGCTGCTCCTAATTTTACCCCCCCACTCCAGTTTTCACTCTCCACTACCCAAGTGTCATGTCCACACAGTCACAATCCCACGGCGAAACACCATCGACCGTTCTTCGAATCACCATGTCGATCCCTACATCGACCCTCAATATCAATTCCACATTGTCCCTACATGAGTTCCCACGGCACATCCTCGCTTGAAGCCATCTGTAGCAGTGTGAGAGATGATACAGTGTAGAAGGCTGCAAAGCGAAGTATAGAGTGATGAGAGAAAGAGTACAGAGAAGAGAGGGATGGAATGGGCCTAAAGATAGAAAGGTACTCATTTAGTATAATCTCAAGTTTGCGTCACTTAGGAACGACTTGTTTCTTCGGCGAGATCTGCGGCATAGCATTACTTGATGTATGGCAATAACTATAACTAAGATATCAGATTCGATGATGATGGTGGGTTTCCGACACTTCAAGATCAAAAACTCAAAAATTGGATTCAAATTCAACCAAAAGATAGCAAGGATTTAAAAAAGTCCTTAAAATCAAGCTTATGATATAAATGGCAAACAATTGCCAAGAAGAGATATCAAAAATAATTCAAACCCGGAGCAAAACAGTTCGAACCTAGGTAGTCGCCATACCGGAGGTTCTAATCTGTGTTGGTGCAGTCGCCGCAGTCATCAAATCCATTGCTCTAACTCTGATATGCGCCAGGGTATTGAAGCTTGACCACTGCACCATCTATTGGTTAGCTTGAAAGGATGTTTATACTGGAGAATATAAACACCAAAAAAACTAATAACACCATATACTTAGTACATACAACGCTCAAAACGCACGACTGAGACAATGACCCTGTTTCTAGATGGCATGGAAGCGATACATAAAGATCATTCGGACCATTATCATGATACTTGCCATCGCTCGCAGTATCTCAATGCCGTGGGCGATAGCATTGTCAGGTGACCTACCACAAACGGCCAACACGGATTTCGATGTCTAGAACGATAAGTATTCTTAACACCCGACCCTTCATTAGCCTTACTCTTCGAATATCATAATCGCTCCAACATACAACGTTCGCTCTAAAACATGAACAGCTTTGACTACATTGCCGCTTGATCTGAACAACAGAACTAGGGTTAAAAGCTATAGCTTGTCATCTGCAGTGCTACAAAGAACATGGTGCAATGAAGATTGGAAATTGGCGTGCGGGAAGAAAATGCTATATATTTCGAGTGGTACTCGATCCGGTTTACCGGAAGGCTGGAAGTAGCATATACAAGCTTTTCTTTATCATTGGCGGAGATGAATTTCCGGAGAGGGTGGAATTCAGAACACAAGACATCATCCAGGTACCACCTAGAACATATCATCCTTATCGAAACCGTTTCCGATACTACAGTACGGTATTGTAACAGTATAGATACGCACCTTGGCATTGGGGCTTGTGGTCACACTCAAAGAGGAAGGGCAAGGCCCAGAGAAATAAAAGGTAGGAGTACAAGCAAGGATGGTATTCCTTGTTGGGCTAGGAAGCGCTTGAGCCCCTTTGTCGTATGAAGCCACCATAAGTGCCTTTGAAGTAGTACGCAAGATCGGAAGCAATTATTGCAGAGTGGATACGCCTCCGCCCCAGTCGTGCATGTCGCCTTACCATGCGGAGTACATACAATTGAAGCCACATTAGAAGCTCATGTGAACTGCAGCTGTGTCACTCCTCAATAACAATGGGGAGGGTGGGTTGCACAAACTTTATGGATCCTTGATGTTCATCTGCTTGATCCTGCAAGTTATCTAACCTTATATTGACAACAGCGGAGTTGTTCGGCCTTTATAGCGTTGTCGTACAAGCAGGGGATAGTTCGGTGACAGGGGCGCGTATTTCCCTATTACTGGACAAAGTGGAGGGTGTCCAGCCACCTCTCCGATGCGTTTCCAGAGCTAATGGCGTATGGCTAAGTTTATAAAAGCGCTGTCATACAGGGTTTGACATAAATTCTAGAACATGAAGAATATTTCCCCGGAAAACCTCGATCGTGGCGTTTTAGGTTGATGATGAAGGTTGCATAATCTGTGGTTGGAGGTATTAGGTTCTCGGATATGACTTGCATACGACTGTGACATGTTGGGTTTCACAGGAGGTTTGGTTGCTGGTACGATGTAGAACTTGGTGGTACGTGACGCTTTCGAGGCTGTATTGTTTGTGCGACTGTGACTGGTTAAATGGCTTTTTGTAGGTTTTGCCTGTAATCGGGAAAGCACAGGTGATACGACAATATGCTATGCGATAAGCGGAGCCGAAAAAGAACGTTTTGTTAGGGTAACGAAGTGAGATATCCTTATGCCTACCATAAGAAACATTCAAGCCACCTGACTAACTATCAAACTCATCAAGAAATCACGCAAATAGGCCACATGGCCAATAGGGAACAAGGGGGCAGGAAGGAACGTTTCGGGTTAGATATTCAGATATCAAGGCCTGACTATGAACCATAAATTATACACCTGTATCCAGAAACTTATATCAGGAAGCACAGGCATGTGAGCAGTCTGACTAATGCGACAAGAAGGGGCCACGCAACAATGCACAACACATTCATTGCCTGCTATGAATGAAGGAACATATATCCGCCTACCTCTCCAATGCCACACATAATGCACGTAGTTTAAACATGTGACTATGTAGCCATGTCTGCTCAGCAAACGAGTATAGGACATGATGGGTCTGATAAATCCTCTATAGTGGCTCTTTGTTGTTGAAAAATTTGGATAGGAGTGCGGCTCTGCGGGTAAATATATTCAGCCCTATGGTGCGGAGATTACCACCTCAATTCAACACCCAGCTTTCCGCCACTGTCTCCAGCATGCACATTTCTCAATGGAACAAAGATTATGGTCTAATGGATTCAACCGTCATACAAAAACAACTGTGATAGGATAGCGAATTAGAGGAGGCGGTGGCGGTGAAAGGTGGGTATAGGTCAAGTTCGGCGAGATTCTTCTGGGTTGTGAGGAAGGTAATTGATTAATGTTCTGTGTTACTCCTCGCTTGTGAATACATGGTGTATATAGCTGACCCAACGCCTGAAAACCGACTGATCTACTCCAACCTCGTCGCCCTCATCACAATTCCGTCCCTCGGCCTAAGCACCAACCGCCACATCTTTTGACTTTCTGGATCTACACTCTCCTCGTCCCTTTCAAAGCTAAACATACTCACCAAACAGACTAATAACCATTTCATCTCCGTCTCGGCGAATTTCCTCCCAATACATCCTCTGGGACCCTGTAGAAACGTCATAAACGCATTGGCTGACCATTTGTCTCCTAAGTCATTCCAGCGGTCTGGGTCGAAGACGTCGGCGTTGTCACCCCAAAAAGCTGGAAGGCGGTGGATAGCGTTGGCATGGACATATACCGTGGTGCCGGCAGGGACGAGATAGCCGCCCAGGGTGTCATCGGCAAGAGACTGGCGGACGGTCATGGGAATGGGTGGGATGTAGCGCAGTGACTCGCGGCAGATGTTGTCAAGGTAGGGGAGGTGGTCTGGATCCATGGTTGCCAGGATGGCAGGATCATGGCGAGTGGCTGGGGAGAAGAGAGCGGGCATGTGCTGTTTAACCTCGTCGCGGAGCTTTTGCTGGATTTCTGGGTGCGTGGAGAGGAGGTGGAGGGTCCAGGCGACGCCGGTAGCGGTGGTGTCGTGGCCGGCGCCGAGAAAGGTCATAACCTGGTCACGCATGGTTTCAAAGCTGAGTTTATCGCCTGACGCGGACGTGGTCTTCATGTTATCGCGGACAATGAGGGCGATAATGTCTTTGTCCTTTGAGTGTGTGACTGTTTGTTTCTCCTTGATGATTTCGGTCGCTTTACTAAGGATGATGTTGCGGGAGGCTAGCATGTCGCGGTTCATCTTTGCCGGGAGGTATTTGGTGAGTGGGATGAAGGCGGCAAGGCCGTGCAAGACTCGCGAGCTTATGTCAAAAGCAAAGACTAGCCGGTAGGCCTCTCGGATGGGTGTTTCGGGATGTTCGAGGGAGTCCAGGTCTGTTCCAAAGCCAGCTTCCCCGATGATATCGAGTGTGGTGCGGTTCAGCCATTCCAAAACCTCAAAAGACTTGACATTGACGTTTTCACGAGTCATGGCCTTTTCCCACAAATTGGAAAGCAAAAGCGCCTTGCGTTGGAAGACTGGTGCAAGCGCTCGGATAGATTGGATTGAAAAGCCAGGCGTGAGTGCTTTCCTTTGTCGTACATGGGCATCTCCTTCTGCGAGCAAGACACCCTCGCCAAGAATCCTGACCATCCATTGCTTGGCTCTGTCCGGTTTAGGGTAGTTGTATGGGTTCTTGACCGTCATTTGCTTGAGAGCCTCGTCGTCGGCAATTGACAGCCTTTCTGCGCCGAACGGGAAGAAATACCGAATAATCGGGCCATGCTTCTTGTGCCAGTCGCGTTGAGGAACACCGATTTCCTGGGTGATGATAGTGCTGAACTGACCCCAGAGTGGGAATCCCGGGATCGTGGGAACCTTGCGGAGCTCGGAGACGTAGAATGGGAAGATGTAAGAGACCCAGACGAGCCAGATCGAAAAAGCGATGCCAGCGGAACAAGCAAGCGCAACCGCGGGAGCGATATCAGTGACTCTGGAAACAAGCAATGCAGCGACTGAAGAGGTGAGCAGAAGCGGCACCAACGCCAGTTGGATAACCATGACGAGCAAGATCTTCTTGAACTGTGGTATTGGAAGGAATTTAGATTGATGGTGACGAGAAGACGAGCGGATACCACCGATATAAACCAAAACCCTTGCTCAGAAACCCCAAGATACCGAATATCACTACTTTACATCTGTTTCGAACCACGAAAAAAAACCATATCAAAAATACCTTAGGCTATCTCCCAAGTACCAGCGATTAAGCCACCACGCATCGTTACGTCCGGAGTCAGCACCGAATAAAGCCCCCAACGTAAATACCTGAGATCCCCAACTTCGCCTGCTACGTCGGTGGCTAAGATTGCACACGTGCAAGAAAGTGTCAAACCTTCATGGCTTGCTCGGATTATCAAAAACAAACGATAAGGCCCGAAACATGCAGGCGGGTAATATTCCCTGACAACGCGCAGATGTGCCGGCATGTACGAGGTGGGCCTTCGGTACGTTTACTCGAAAAAGACAGCTTCTCATGGCTTCATGCAACAGCTGGTTTAGAACAATTGTCCGACATGCTTTGCGCTTATGTATCTATGCATAAATGCTGTTGCTGATCAGGGACAATCGGTTGGTTCTGCTAATGGGGCTGTCGTTTATACTCTAACATCTTGATATCGAAGAAGGCCCGATATTAACAATAGAGTACGTAGCAGTGGCCAGCCATCGGAACAAGCCCTCAAGCAAGTTCCAAGCCACCACGCTCATTCCTTCATCTGAATCTCCCTTACACGGATTTCTCGGCCTCTAGGCCAATTCTGCCTAATCTGGTCGAGTACGTGCTGATCGTCATCATGCTTCTCAAATTTCAGATAAGTGGTACTAATAGGCGCCGAGTAGGGAAGTGCCGGGTGTGCCCACTCTACCTTCTTTGATAAACCAACAGGTATCTTGTGTCAAGAACGTCATGCGCTGTTTCCTGGTCCAACAAAATATCCTCATATCTCCACACACACACATCTTGGGGATCGAGGCCGAATATGAAGTGCGGTAAGTTAGGCTTATTTCGGATGTAACAATGGATGGATGCCTTCGGGCAGCCTAAGCAAGACATCTGGGCATACACGGGAGCCAGAGGCTGTGGCTGACGGGGTGGATTTGTGTAACCCGGCCCCTGCGAATCCGTTGGTTGTTACGAGCCACCAACAAGAGTCACACCAGCCACCAAAATCAAGAAATAACGTTTCACCAATAAGATACTCTAAGCAAAGTCATGACTCCTACACAGGCTACACTAAGATGTAGCTATGAAGATAATATTCCATACGTTGGTAGGTAACTATGATTTGCAGGTTGCGGTTGTGGGTATAGCCCACGTAGTATAGGAGGTCTCCCAATCACAGATTCCCTCATTAGTATTCTTTGGGGAGATTTGAGATTCAAGTGCGTAAAGTAACATTCATTAGCAGTAAATCACCGCCGGCGGTAGCACCCCAATTCTTTCCATCCACCTCTAAACCACTCCAAGCAAAAAAACCATAGCCCCACCAAATCACCTTTCACCATAACCCATGATACCACCCACCCCCCCCCTCCCCCAACTCCAACCCCCCCCAAACCCCACCACTACAACCGGACCTATCTACCAAACAAGCTCCCTCCCTCCCTCCCTCTTCCTCTTCTCTACCTACCCACCACGCACCCCCCCGTCCCTAAGTCATGCACGCATGCACGCACCGAAGTCAAAATAAGGTTTTTTCCCTCTTCCATCCCTCTTCCTTCGCCTACTACCCTACCTTAGCCCCACTACCTACACTACGCTAAATAAACTTTTGTTCTCTTATCGGTCGGGGGGCGCGCTGCCAAGGTTTTTTGGTGGTGCCAGGAACGGTCCGTCCACCCTTATCTTTGGCGCGTCGGGCGATCCGTTTAGGGGTTTTTTGGCGTTTTTAAATTTTGGCTTATCTTGATGGGAAGGGAGAATTGTCAGCAAAGCTCGGGGGGGTGAGGTTGTCAGATGTGCAGGATTTTTGTTCTTTAAATGGAAGAGGATTGTTTTACTGGGTTTTTGGGGTTGTGGTTTTTTTGGTAAAGTAATGTAAAATATTATTCGACCCCACCATGGTAGATAGAGGTCTAAAAATAAAAACGATAGCAAGACCCGCGAAGCTCCGATGTCAATAAAACGCATCATGCATGTACTCCGCTCCTGGCGACCGTTGCACCCACACGACACGTATGCATTCAACTTCCGCTCGCTCAATCATTCTTCATTCCCATCATCGGCATTTCCGAGCCGGTCACGACGGCACTGGCATGCTTCAGCGCGGCATTGGTGGCCTTGAGCGCCGTGATGGCCGAGTCGTCGATTTCGGCCATGGTGGGGATTTGCTTGTGCTCCATGTCTGCGACGGCGTGCGCGGTCACGGCGACCTGGGTGTCTTTCTTGCTGGATTTCTTGTACGTCGTTGCGTAAAAAGAGAGGAAGAGAAACAAATACGAGGAGAGGATGGCGCAGCCGGTCATAGCGGCAAAGGGCTCTCCCGCGCATTTGCCGACGTGGGGCATGGTTTGGAAGTAGGTGCTGGCAAGGTAGTTGTAGGTCGCATAGTATACGAAGCCTATTACGGGGATTAGCGGGTTTGACAAGGGATAAATCAGGAAATCAAACACCGGGGATGCCCACCAAGGTCGATGACAAATTGGATGATCTGGAGGCGGGTGATCCATTTCTTCCAGGTGATGCGGATGCCCCGAGCGCTTTGGAAGTAATACCAGTACATGACCACATGCACCATCAGGTTCAACGTGATCGGGACCCAAGATACAGGGGTATGGCCGATAAGTTGCGTATAGCAGAGAAGTGCAGTCGCGCCATGGTGGTAGCAATGAAGGAATGCTAGGTCGTGTGAGCAGAGCAAATTTTCACCGACAATGTACGACTTACTCAATGGTTTCTTCTTGAGAACAAGAAAGACCGTGTCGATCAGTTCCACATATTTCGTAAGATAATTGAGCTGGACATTGTCAGCGGCGGAGTCCATTCTAGGAAGGTTTCACCAACATAATACAAAGTCGTCAATTCTTTTGTCCACCCCGAACCGCCACAAATGGCATCAAAGACGCCATAATTCCAAATCGATGGAATCAGCTGCTCAACAAAGAGTGCAAGGAGAGCCCCGCTGATGACAGTCAGGTAAAAGTTGTGGATCAGAAACAGGTCGTTGAGTTTGTAGGCCGGTCGTGTTCGCATAAGCTCTCTACCGCCAAGAATGATAACGTAGTATAGTGTTATGACAATGGCCGTTTCTTTGCTCGTCGTCATGGGTGTTTTGCCCTCGTTGATTCGGAAGCTCGCAGCTGGATATCCCATAACGGCTTGCCAAAGCTTGTCGAACGAGGCCCATGGTGAACTGAGAGACAGTCCTGCTGACTTGAGATCGAACGGGCTTTGGCCGTAGCTGACAGACATGTTTGCAGAAATAAGATGGGTACAGGCTTGACTTGAGAATTATCGTGAAGCGGAAGAGAAGGACTTGATGAATGATAAAAGGGTTCGGAAAGTGCAGGGACCATGTTAAACATCCGGCCACAACGGTTGTAGTGTGTTAGACAAGCGAAAGGAAAGCCCTAATGCTATGACAGAACGCCCATGATGGCAGTGGCTTTTTGGTGGCAGATAGCCCCCTACGTCGACGCTCGGAAAGAGAACAGCTTCGATGTAGCCTCTTCAAGTACGCGTGCAGGCTGCTTATTGTTCGATCCAGCCAGTTTCACGAGGCCAGGTTTGATTGGGTCCCAAACAGACAACCTTCCCGTATCACTGGGACCCACATTTTGATCGTCATACATGTGAACCTAATCGTGAGAAACTTGTAGCAGAACCCAAAAGTCAAGGTATAAAAGGGTGGATTGAACGGCAGGGCAAATCCCCCGCTAGTACAAATCGGATCTCTAGCAGATTCTCAAGCCTTCTGTCACGGACGGGCCGACGGATAAGGAGAGCTGAGGTTTAGACTTGGACCGAAGCCGAACCGTGACATTCTGGCAAAGCAGCGTAAGAAGTGTTTTTGCTCTCAACGGCGGTTATAGCATCGGCTGGAGCCTTGCGTAACACACCTTGAGAAAACCATATCTGGTGGGTATAATTCTATACGACTCGCCTCCAAATATCTCAGGTAATATAGTGGGATCAGGCGCTTCTGTTGGGCTTGTCTGGTTGGATACCGGAACCCAAAGATCGTCCGAAGCTTCGGCGGTTCACGCATTTCGTGCATTCTCGGTGTTACTTTGATGCTCGGGGAAGGCATGGCGGCATGGTGATGAAATGGCGGCCATGCAGGAGGACAGCTGGGAACAACACGAGACGCTGCTGGGGGATCATTGGATAGGGTAAGCGATGGTAACTTTTCACGTTCAGGTCGCCTGCAAAGCTGCCTTGTAATCCACATAGATATCGTTGCTAGGACGTCATATCAGAGGTGGAATTTTGTGGAGTGCGAAGAGCGGTTAGGGCTTACGATCTTAGGTAGTATGGAACCTCAGCTGGGAAAGTCTTGCACGGCTTGGGATCCGACGTTTGCAACATTCACTCTTGGCGTACAAATGACTTGTAGGTGGTAGATAGATGCGATATACTTTAGGGAGATTTGGCTGGGTCGGCGTTTTTGCTCCGCTAACCAGATGGAGTAAAACGCTGATCATTGTGATAACCTAGTTGGTCACCGTTGGTTGCATCGACTCTAACGGTACATTGTACCCTTGGCAGTAACTGGGCCTAGTCAAGTTCCGAATCCTAAAGGACCTATTCTGGTGTAACGCGAAGATCCTTCCCGTAAGCGATTTTAACCCTTGGCCGAAGTGTTCCAGGATCATACTCCTCGACGTGACGTTCAACGATGCTTGGTTGGAGGATCAAACACGGCATCAGATGATGATTTCCAAGCAATACGGCGCGACTCCTTCGTGCACGATTCAGTCTGAGGGACGGACTTGAGTAATGACATGTTTTGGGGTCCGAATCCGGCTTGACCGATTTTGGTCATTGAGAAATTGACCATACTAATCAGCCGAGCCCTGTCCTTCAACTATCTCGTACTCTCTTCAACCAACCACCATTCTGTCACTTTGCTATAGACCAAACGTTTAAGAATCCCTTTCCCCTGGCCTTGGGACCGTCAAGCAGTTGTCGGTATTTACTTCGTCCAATATGTATCCCAGCTTTGATATACCCCATGCTGGGGAGTCACTCTCGCAGAGCCTCTCACAAGCCTTGACTCTATCCACGTTATGGAAACTTCTTTTTGTGCTTTTGCTTCTTGGAAACCTCAAGAACCTTCCACTGGTATGGCATGTAAGTACATAACCTCTTGATCATCTTGCTTAGTCCTGACACGGTATTCTAGACACGTCTTCTCAATGGCTTTCGGTTTGTACTGCGGTCGGAGCGGTCAAGGGCTGGTCCCACACCCGCACAGCTGTTCCAGCCCATGATCACTGCTTCTCATGCTCCACTAACCGAAATCGATTACAACATTCATAGTGAGTCATCGCCACGTTTTGTGTAATGTTGATATGCGGCTAACGGTCGTTCTGCAGAATCGAATAGTACATATTTTTCCGATCTAGACATTGCTCGCAGTCACCTGCTGTGTACTCTGTTCTCCGTTGGAATCGAAGAAGCAAGGAAAAGCAAACCCGATGGCATTATCGGCGGCGGCAACACCAGCTTTGGCGTTGCACTAGGTGCGGTCAGCTGCTCGTTCAGGAAAGAGTTAAGACCCTATGAGCAATACGAGATGTGGACTCGAGTCCTGTCCTGGGATCGAAAATGGCTCTACCTTGTCACACATTTTGTACGCAAGGACAAGGTCAAGCCTCGCACATTCTCCCTCTACCCTAGCCAAAATGGCGTCACCGGCGAGTTGAAGCAACTCGACCGGAAAGAAGATGCCATTGTCGCATCGGCGCTTAGCAAATGTGTGTTCAAGAAAGGGCGGTTGACGATTGCTCCCGAGACGATGCTTCAAGCCTCTGGACTTCTGCCACCACGCCCTGGTGACAACAGTCATCTGGAGACCAAAGCTCTACCCATGCCTACGAAGCGCAACCTTTCCGCCGATATCCTCGACGTACCATTCCGTGCATTCGAGGCAGCGGATGCCATCTGGGACGCGGCTAAACAGAGTCTGTTCCCGCAGCCACCGGTCCCGGTAGACGATGGGTTTGCCGACGGCCTCAAGAAACAGGAAGCCGAAGAATGGACGGGGAGGAAGATCGAAGACGAGCGAGCCCGTGGGATGGAGTTGGCCAATCTGCTTCGAGGGCTGGAAGGATTGGAACAGGAATTCACGGCAGACGCAGAAGCACTAGGGAGACACAGCGACCTGTGGTGGCTTCTAGGATTGACATATTAGCAGTTGTACATTAAGGTATACTAGTTACACTATAGATTTGATATCCACAATACAACATAATTATCATACCCAAAATTGGTGTCGAACACGTCTTTCGCTCGGGCCTTAATTCCGATATGCCCGGGACTAAAGGCGAGGTTTCCATGTTGGTACCTCGGTACTCATAGATGGACGGGGACCTGGGAACAAGGGAAGCGAGTATTGGCGTACTGTAAGGTAGGTACCTTAGCTATGGTAGCTACAGCATCGTGACGTCAAAAGATTTGCAGGATAGTTTAAGGTTTATATTCGCCTGTACCGTACTGTAAGCACCCGCTCGGGGCGTTTCTTTTATGCATATCTTAGTGCGTACAGATTACAGTAGCAGGGGTACACCTTAGTTTCAGTACTTGCTGTTCGTATTCCCGTGCTAGGTACCTCTTATCTCCATCCTTACCTGACCTTCTTATCTATTGGTTAACGCCCTCACCACAAGTACAATCTCCAAGCAGAGATTGTCCGACGAATACCATGTATCATTCTCCACTTATTTCTTTCCAAATCCCTGATCAGGCATTCCCCGAGAACCCTGATCCCTTTCTGTTCGTCCCCCCAGGAAAACAGGCCCCCAACCCCATGCTCTTCTGCATTCATCCTCGCAAAGGCATGTCAAATACCACTGTGGTGGGCGATGCGTGCATCTCGATGTGCACACCGAATAGATTACCTTACAGTACAGTCCGTGTATTTTCTTACAACCATTACCCGCTCGAATGGGCCCAACTAAGCCCCAGTTTCGCTTCCGTCTTCCCCAACAGAATGCATGAGCATGAGCTATACTGCAGAGCTTGTACCTGTGCCAGTCTTCACCATCCACGCTTCGTCTCACACACTCTTCCCCAACAGGTCCCCGTATATCTCGAAACTCACAACACTCGATCCCCCACTGGAGCCTCGGCCTTATCGTGCTGCTTGACTTTTCTTTGTGGCTTGCATGTCAGGGAAACTTGGCATACCGAAAGGTACCCCCCCCCCCCCAAACGATCAGTTACCACGTAAGGTTATGACGTTGCTCATGTCAACGATTACCTGATCCATGGCATTCCACGCGGCCAGGCCTGGGTGAGCAGCTGTTGAGAGAGCACAATCCTGTCCCCCGTGCTTTTGGGTTACCCCATAGCCTGCTTAGACGAGCCTGAGGCCGAACCCTTGCCCGAAGAGACGGCGACCGATTGCCCGCCAAAACTCAATCACAACCTAGTGACGATTCGATCGGTAGCAACGTTCTCATCTTTACGAGCAAAGGTCATAGTAGCTCTCGACGACGGCGTAAGCAATATAGATGTCGCGCTTGAGTTACTGAACATGTCCACCTTCGCTGGTTTGGAAGTTCCCGTGTCTCGCCATGGCGATGTCGAAAAGAAAGTAATCCATAAGAGCAGTTCGAGCTTGGGAATCCAACACAGGATGAATCGAGCAAGTGCCAAAGCCAGCAGGAGTACATCCCTCAGCGAGGTCACTTCGATATCCAGATTCAGTCAATCCGTTTCAGACATGGGTGATCCGGAGAAAGACGTCACGTCCCAGGATACACTGGCTTCAAAAACTCTCAAAATCGAGGGATTGACCATGAAACGCATGGCCACTCCGGATCTGGAAGAAAACAGGCCGGATGAGACTGTCTCGAAAGCTGCAGAGGACGGCAAATATCCAGGCTCCTTGGCACTTGCTCTCCTCATAATTGGCATATGCCTGTCTGTATTTCTCGTTTCGCTGGACAGGACCATTGTGGCCACGGTATAAAATCCGAATGTACTTGTATGACTCTACTAATACTGTACTTCTAGGCTATTCCGCGTATTACTGATGAATTTCACTCCTACGCCGACGTTGGCTGGTACGGCAGCGCATACCTCGTCACCGCCAGCGCCCTCCAACCAACATATGGCCGAATATTCACACTCTTCGACATCAAGTGGTCTTTCCTTGGTGCCATGGCTACTTTTGAACTCGGAAGCCTCATATGTGGCGTTGCACCTAATTCGATTGTACTTATAGTTGGTCGGGCTATTGCTGGCTTTGGGAGTGCAGGGATTGTCACTGGATCGTTTGTGGTTGTTGCACATAGTGTTCCGCTACAGAAGAGACCGGCGTATACTGGCATGGTGGGGGTGATGTATGTGCATTCTCACACTTGGGAGGATGTTGCCGTAAGAGAAGAAAACTGATAAATTGAATACAGGTTTGGCCTTGGCGCTGTTATTGGACCTCTGCTCGGCGGGGTTTTTACGGATCGTTTGACATGGCGATGGTGGTGCGTTGGTGTCTCCAAAATACATGCTAGACTGGCTCTGACAACCCTAGTTTCTATTTCAACCTTCCCGTTGGAGGCTTCACTGTCGCAGCCATGATATTCCTGTTCAGACCTCAAAAGGAAACGTCTGAGTTTATCCCACTGCTACAGAAGATCCTGCGGCTGGATCCTGTGGGAAATGCTTTGCTGCTAGTAGCTTCGGTCATGTTATTTTTACCACTACAATACAATGAATTGGGATTTGCGTGGGGCAGCGCGAGGATAATCGGTTTGCTCACCGGGTCAGGGGTTGTCGCGATTATATTCATCGTCTGGAACCGTTTCAAAGGAGATGAAGCTTTGATACCGCCGAAAATCATTGGCCAGCGCAGCGTTGCTGTTAGCTGTGTGGCTGCTTTTTTCATCTACGGCGTGATGCTGATTCATTCATACTACTTGCCCATTTATTTCCAGGCTATCCGAAATGCCAGCGCTATTCGATCTGGTGTCGATATGATAGCATACATGCTCGCCAATGCTTTTCTATCGCTATTTACAGGTATTCTTGTGTCCAAGATTGGCTACTACACCCCTCCAGCGATCATCGGCGGCGTCATCGCGACTGTTGGTTGCGGACTAATCAGCACATTGCAAATCCATACGTCCTCTGCCAAATGGATTGGATACGAAGTGTTAGTCGCAGCAGGCCTTGGAATGTCAATTCAGCAAGGTTTTATCGCCGTCCAAACCGTCCTTCCCCTTGAACAAATTCCCATTGGTGTTGCGGCCATAGCGTCTTTCCAAAGTCTTGGTGGTTCAATATTCGTATCCGTTGGCAACAGCATATTGCACAACGCATTACTTAGCGCTTCATCGTCTCAACAGCTACCAGGCATCGATATCAACCATGTCATCTCGGCTGGTGCAACAATGTTTCGGTCCTTTGTTCCTGCAGATGCTCTTCCCGCGCTGCTGAACGTATACAACACTGCCCTGCAAAAGGTATTCATTGCGGCGATTCCACTCGCGGGCTTGGCTTTTGTAGCTGCTCTGGGCCTCGAATGGAAGAGTGTGAAAGGAAAGAATGTCAAGGAGGCTTTGGGAGAGCTGGAAGAGGAAACAGGCGGGCGAGAGCGTCCTTCTACCTCGAGCGGACAGAGCCGCGACCCAGAAAAAGACACCATCATGTCGAATCCTTTCGATTCTAAGACGGTGTCAAGGACTTGTTTGGATCCGCCACTTGATGGAAAGAATCCCGTCATGGTCCGAAAACGAGGAAGTGTCAAGAGTGCGCGAGAATCTCTCGGCGCATCACGAGAGTTTATTACGGACACAAGTGGGATACTAAGAAACAAGAGCATATCCGAGCAACCTGAGCGCTCCCTCCGTTCCGATAGTGACGTTCTCCCACCAGATCTACGTAAGTTCTCGCCAAATGACCTATCTGAAACCTCCGAGACCTCCCAGGAGCCCAGGAGCGAAGAGGACCCTGCGCTCGTCAGTGAAAGCGATGCGCGAGAGTACTGGGTCGAGCCGATACAGAAAGAGCACATTGAGCCCAAAAAGGAACGAGACAGATCCCCATCTCCCCAACCTCCTCCACCGCCCCAACCATCACCAGCCGCACGAGAACCCCCCGACCCATGCTCTTCCCAATCCCCCAACCCATCCTCTTCTCAATCACCCAAACGCGGCCGCCAACCCTCCAAACTCTCCCCCAGACACAAATCCTCTTCACCAAACCCCAAAACACCCTCCACATCCAAAGAATCTCACCCGGACGAGAAAACAACGAAGCTGAAACGACTGCTAGCGTCGGAGACATACGAGGCGCTGCTAAAGGCAAGAAGGGAGATTGACGAGGAATTGCGGAGTCGGAGGGGCGCGGAGGTAGTGGAGACGATTATCGAGAGTCTGGGGTATTCGAGGGGCGTCTGATTCGAGTGAGCCGGGTTGAAGAATAAGCGTACATCATAAATTTGATTAATGTATATTTCTTCATCTGTTACAACAAAACGAAAGACTGCACAGTCATGCAGAACATACAGCTATCTCATCACATCTCCAATCAAATACACTAACCCTTTTTTTTCTTCTAATCTTTTCTATCCACCTCGTTCGTCCCTACCCACCCCCAAAATCAAGTCCATTCTCCCACAATCTACATACATCCCCACCCAAAACATCCCAACCCATTTCTCACCCCCCCCCACATCCCCATCCCCATCCCCATCCCCATTCCCATCCCCACCATCTCCATCCCCATCTCCTCTCCTCGCTTCCCCCCCCAAAAACTTTCTACAGTAGCAACGAAGCTTTAAATACACAGTCCCCAGTTTCTTGGAAGTTACTGCTCGAGCTAGTAGGGTTTGTTTGGGCGTTGGAGTTTTTTTTTTGAGGTTTTTTTGGGGGTGTGTGTGTGTGGTGGGTTGGGTTGGGGGGGGGAAGTGAGTGAACGTGCACTGTGGGCTTTTTACTGTAATTCTAGCTAGCTGGTATTTGTTGTTTGTTGTTTGGTGGTGGTGGTGGTGGTGGTGGTGGTTGGGGGGGGGGGAGAGGCTTTGGGTAGGTGGGTTGCTGGGTAGGTACGTATTTCTGTTACTGTAGTTTGTGATTCGATGGGGGGGGGGGGGGCGTGGTGAGGGTGGGTGGTTGATGGGAGGAAGTAGGTAAATATAGATATGGATGAGGGTTTTTTGGGGGGCGGGGGAGTGTTTTGGGCTCGTGGGTGCGTGAGTGTGTAGGTAACAGGTATATGCTAAGTATAAACTGCTGGTATTTTGGGGGAATAAGGAGTTGTAGAAGTAAGGGGTTGGGAGAACGTAAGGAGTAGTGAGGTGAGGAGCTGTAAGTAACAAGGGAGGGAATTGGATGAAGAGGTCGAGAAGGGGAAACTAGGGATTAGAGAAAGCAGGCGCAAACAGATGAGAAAGATGAGGATGTCGGTCTGTGGGTTTCTTTGGAAGCGCAGCCGGGAGCAGCGCTGTTCATGATGTAGAGATTTTAAGGAGGAGAAATTTGGATAGACGATTGTTTCTTTTTGATTGGGTTCCAGTTGGTTGGATGATTTATAGTGTGATATATCTGATATTTATGAAACTATATTCTTGTTGTTTTGGTGAGAGCAAGAATATTCTTTGCTGGAGGTTTTTGCTTGTTGCGCAGGTTTTTGGGGGGGTTGTTTGGGATTGAAGGTTGAAGGAGTGGTGAGGTTGGTTCGATATATTTCTATATACTTTGTATTTGGACTCCGCTAAACTTAGCATCTCTAATTACTAATAATACCTTTGCATCTTCATTTCTCCTACACGTTATTCTTCAACGCATTTATCATTCTACAAACATCTGGATTTCCTCCCTCTGTTTCCGGTCTCAACTCCTTCTATATTTTGCTGACCGTCGTCGTCGTATCTTCGTAACTGTATGTTCGACGTTCTTGAGGTGATTTTACAGCTTCTTTGATAAGGAATGGGTGAGTAAGCGTTGTTATAGGAGAGGGGGTATGAAAGCAGGAGGGAAAGCGGAGCTGGAGGGAGGTGGTGCAAGGGAAGTTAGTTGGGAGAAGATGGGCGAGCGGTGTATGGAACGGACGGATGGGGACGTGCAAGTGACAGCATCTAACAAGTGTTCCAAATAATAAAGTTCGGCTGGCGTGGAATATGTTCATGACAACTCAACCCTATCTTTCTACCTGAACCTAGCAAGCTTCGTTCAAACCTCATTGCTTGGTGTTTGTATGTTGGAATCATGTTCGACTGAAGGTCGTGGCGTATAGTCATTCTGTTCGATGTGAAATATAGATAGTGATGTGTGGGGGGTATGACGATGGTGAGGGAACGGGGTGGAAGAGTGCGGGTTGTTGGCTTCGTCTACATGTACACCAGACTCAAACCTCATGGAGCATTTTCCCAAAAACGACAAATACATACAGTAGAAGGGACTCGCTGGTCGTTAGCGACTTCACTACGATCGACTGAGCTTCCTATCAACAGTTCATGTATGGCAAAGCGGACAGGAAGCCGAGTTCTATTGTCTGTGGCCGTACTTGATCGGAATAAGCCAGACAAAAGTCTATATAGTTCTTAGTGAGAAGTAGGTAGATTGGGGATTTGAGCGGGTTGGGCGAAAGTGGGTGGTAGAGGAATGGATCGTTGGAGTTTAATTGGGAGGATTAAACAAAGAGAGCATCTTGTCACTCGAACAGATGCCTAGTGGCCTGGGTGCTTGTGATTTGCGATTGCACTGCATAGAACCAGTCAGCCTGTTCGAATTGCATGCGAAACAACAACGGATTCTATTTCTCCACACGTCAATCGTCGATTCGCCATCTATCATCCTCTGTCGTTCCCTTCCACACGTGACATACGCAGTAGGTCGTGGTGAAGAGCTGGGATGAGCCAGGATTCTAGACATGGAATGTGCTCTGCTTTGATTGAGTAGAGATTAGGAGTGCGTGGTGTGCATTTAGTGAGGAGGAGGATGGGAGATGGAAGACATGTCTGATGTATGCCGGTGTTGGCTTGGTTGTGTGGCTATGATACACTGATATTACACCCCGTTTTCAGCTCTGTTGGGTCAGGATGGGTAGACATCTAAATTCCTTGTCCACCCCCCATTCGACCGCCAGATTTCCCGTACAGCTGTTGGCTATCGGGCATAGGTCATTGGCACGCACCTCGTTAGTGCACAGATCTCCTGAAGCTGAGCTGGAATTTCAAGTATACCCTTGAACACGGTGTAGATCTCTTGATTGTTGGGACCGAGAGTTTCTAAAAACCCTGTATGGCATAAGGCTGCCTCCGAGGTCAAGCAGATCTGCGAAAGTCTCTTTGCATGCGTCGCTGCATGCTGACCCGCAGCTGGTCGAGAGCAGGCCTTGACGATCATATGCATTAGAGTCTTCGCCGACATCCCCCACTAGGACGCACAACCCTGCGACCTCAAACTCTCTTTTACTGTTTTGAAGAATTCACTCACACCCATACCTTTCATCCCACATGCAGAACATTCCGACACCCCCCGGCTTGATCCAGCTTCACCTTGCGAGCCTTGCGCCCGACATGTCTGCTGCACATCTTCGTTGATCTGCAGCTCATTTAAAACATGTTATTCGTCGGATCAATTCCAGGTATCTGACAGTTCGGATTATCCTCGCAGCATCGTGAAAGAATGGCTCGCAGTAGCGAACAGTAGCGCGATCTCCATGCATGTCATCGATACCTTTGCAGCAGCGCAGATTCGCCGGGAACCGAATATTTGAACCAGTAATCATGTCGGGTTTCAAGGACATTGTTCCAAGAAGGTCCACAGTGTCACTGTGTAACAGCTGCATACGCCAGTATCCGGGAACCATGCCACCAGATCAGACCCCATTGGTTCCATACCTTCAAAGGAAGAAAAGCACAGCTGACTCTAACGTCTCGCATCGGAACCACTCACAGAAGAGGGGCGTATATATCTGGCCCTATACGGCGTCACACATGTTCGTTAAAATAACCTCACAATCCCTGCACACCGCATCCCTGCAACAGTTGATGAATTTCATGCAACGCGGAAATTTCACCGTGCACGTTGCGGTTTTCTCCGAACAGCGAGCTCGTAGCCGCAGTCGTGCTTCTTCCGAAAAGGCGCATGCAGTTACGTGGAAAATGACTCATGTCGGTACTTGCGTAGGAGCGTTGCTGGATTCTGGGGGGGTCTGGAAGGGGGTCGGTGCATAGGGGTGGCGTTGTGCATGAGGTACGAACATGTCCGAGAGAAATATAAGCGCGGAGGGAGGAGGGTAAGCGAGCGGGTTGGCTTGGGGGGGCGGATGAGATAAGTTGACGACGTTGGTGTTTACTGTACATGTACACTGTGGCTTTTGATGTGATGGCTTGCGGTTTCGTGTTGGGTGAGTATCTGGTTTTGAATTTGAATTTGATGGCAGTGAAGGCGTCATGGACCGGCAATTCAACTTCGTTCCAATCTGGCTGTTTCACTTGCGGGGCTGAGTCATTTCTTCAAAAGAGGGACCCATGTGGCTTCATCGTCTCTCAGCAATTTCTTCTCTCGATATTCAAAAGCCACTCCCCCTATCCTCATCCTTCAACACTAAAAACAACTCTAATCAGGACTCCTCGCTCTCGCCCAAAACCCGCAAATAAAAGCACGTGGAAATTCGAAAACATTTCGCTACTGGAAAAGACTGTGGGAATGGGTAGAGCTGGTATACGCCTTTGCTAACATGATACTATCAAGGCATATGGGCCTTCAAAGGCCTTGACCGAGTATGTCTGAAACTCTGTAGCTTTGGATACTAAAGTCACTTCTTACCAGAATCCAGGATCACTTCGTTGATATGCTTGCCACCATTGTTAGTTTTGTTGCTTGCCTCAACTACCTTCAAAATGCGTTACTCACATGCTCGACTATTCAATCGCTTCAATTCCGCTGTCTCTTTCTTCGGTTCGTTCTTTGTCGTAAATTCATATTCGTTCGATTTATAAGCATATCGAAAAGTATCTTAAAGCCTGAGGCTTGATATTCACGAGATATCAGCAGACCTAAACAGTCGGTTGAGAAGAGTAGAGTTGACAATGACGACGTCTTTAGATCAGCAAGCTCCACTCGTCAACAGATGCAATTGTAGTTATCAGGCATGGCAAATCGAAAGTATCATTGCACTTTTATTGCACTTTTATTGCAGAAGAATAGAAAACATCAGTCGGAATAAGAAGTGAAATTGTCGAAAAGGGGTCAAATGCAGCAGACTTGGAACAGGAAATACTATTTCGAAGAAGAACAGCTCGAATATTGGTCTTTACTGCTTAGTCTTTGCTACATTGTCTGGACTCTGTTGATCTCGAAGCCATCATTGCCATTAGTTTTGCCGCTACCGAAATGACGCCTCCGAAGTCAAACACTCTCAAATCCTCATGCCGTTACCTCGAAGAGTTCGAGGTATCGTAACACGTGATGGAAGTCAAGTAAAAGGAGTCAGTGAAGCTGTATCTGAATTCGTCGCTGAAAAATTCAAGATCAATGATTCTTGATGCTTGTATGACTCGTATTGAAGTTTGATGGAACAAGACATATACTTTTACTCAAGCAGTCAAGTATCAACCGCTCCCCCCCACGACCAGTAAGCCGCACAGCCAAGAGAACGCTTACTTCTATGAGGTGATCGATGCAGCCGACCAGACTTGCTCGAACGCCGTGGTAAATCAAAGCCTTGCTGTTACGTGCGTCCGTGCAGCACGAAGACAAGGAGCAAATTTTCGTTTCAAACCCATATCAATACCCCCCCCTTTCTCCGCCCCCTTTGCGCTCGTCAGACAGAGCCCTTCGTCCAGCTGTATTCACCAGCAAGGCCTCACCGCCGCACCCTCCCTTTCCGCTCCCATCAAGCCCAACCCTAAATCAACCCCCAACACCCTAACCCTCCGCCCCAACCCAAATCCCCCAACCTAAATCCCCCAACCCTCATCATCATCCAAAAGCCTTCGAAACACTAACCCCCCATCGCCACGACGCCAATTTTAATACAACGAAAACCCCCGCTGTCATTCCAACAGCGCGGAGCAAACTCCGGGAAAAGATAAGGAGAAGACGAAAGTCGCATCCAAGTATAAGCTTTCGATAACGAACAAAAAGAGTAAATAGAAGAGGAGGCCGATGCGTTTTCTTAACAGGCATCCACCACCCCCTCCATAGCCATCCAAATCGGCGCACCCATCTGACCTCACCACTCGCTTTTCTCCTACATCTTTCCTATATAACCCCCTCCCTTGTTCCACCCCCTCACCCACCAAAAACCACCCCATCACCTCAGTCCTTGCCGTCTTCTAGCGCGTTCACACACGTCCCTCTCCCCCCCCACCTCCTGCCCGGGAATTATTAACAAAAGGTAGGTTCGACCAGGCCACCACTGGGCTAAAAAAAAATTAAACCTACAATAAAAACATAATCAATATTTACCATACCAAAAACTCCACCACCTCCCTTCGTCGCACTTTTTTCCCCCATGGCACTCTGTTGGAAATAGGGGAGATGGTAATCTCCGCCTTCATAGGGCTGATAGGGCTGGGGCCCGCTAGTTGAATTTTACCTGCTCGCTCCTACGAGTAGATAGACTCCTATCCAGCTTCAACCCCATATACCAAAATGCCCCATATGACCTCGTCCTCCAACACTTCCAACCTCGAACAGGCTGGGTCTTCGCTGATCGCGAAGGGAGGGTATTTCGAAGCTACTGTAAGAAGACTGGTTGATGGAGTGGAGATGTGTTCGCTTCGTGCATGGGTTTCGTGGGATCTGTACTCAACCTCGGCGTTTGGAGGCGGTATAAAAGTCTCGTGGAGACGGAGATGGCTGGGACTGAACAGACGAAACATCCGAAAGCTCATGTCGGGATTGAGATCTGATCGTTTTGAATTGCAAATACAATGTAAAAATTCGGTGTATAGGAGACTTCAATGGAATTCACATAGTGGAGGATCCACCATCTCGAACATGCTTTTCATATCTTTCTACACGTTTTATCTTAGCTACTTCAACCCACTCCTCTCCAATCTATTGCACATCCCGTTCATTCCTCACCCTCATCATCCCCACCGGCAAACCCACTAAGCGCCTTGGTCCCCTCCGCCTTGGCCCCCTGCAGATTCCCCACATCCAAGCCCAATGCGGTCAAGATAGTCGGCGCAACCTGCTTCGTGCTAACTCGCTGCTGGTACTGCGTCTTCTTGAGATTTGGGTTGCTCAAGATACAAGCAACATGCCTATCATCGTCGTGCAGACCACCGTGCTCGGCAATCTTTTTTGTACTGGTGGTGTAGATGACGCCGTTTTGGGGAGAAACGATGATATCTGGGACTGCTGGATCGGTGGCTGGGTTCCCAAAACCCTGGGCTGTGAGTTGAGCGCCAGAGATGATGTCGTTAATTTCCAAAGGGGCGCGGTTGGCATTGAGGTTGTTGACTGCGATAGCAGTATCTTTTTGGTTCTTAAGCCAGATGAGAGCAATATCGTCGGAAGTTTGCTGGTCAATTTCTACCTTTGTTGCATTCATGACGAGATCGGGATTTATCTTTTCGTACAAGGCTGGGTTGATGGGTGATTGGCCATGCTTGGAGGCGATGATTATGAGGGTTTGATGGTGAATGTGCTTGTCTTTCAACTTCTGGACAATCTTGGCCATCGAGGCGTCGATAAAATCGAAGGCGGATAGGAGACAGGGGGTGAAGGGGTTACCGGGGGCATTTTCGTAGCCGCATTGCTTTTCCGCAACGCTGACTGTAAAACATTAGCGTGGGAATACTTGAACAAGATTTGGCGGACATACCGGATTGGAAGTTTCCTCCAAATAGATTGGGAATCTTTCCACCAAGGCTACCTTCGGAATGTGCAGGGTCTTTGCCGTCAAGCCAGTCAAGGAAAGCCTGAACGTGCAGCTTATCGTACTCAATTGTGCCGTTGACACTGCTCTTGGCAGCCTGGATTTCGGGGAAGTAGCTGCCAGTTGAGTTAGTAGCGAGTGGCCACTACTTAGTTTCGTGGACGACATACCCCAAGCTGAGACCTTTGCCAGAAGGTCCCCTAACCAAATCATAAGCTGGGTGCTTATCCGTATAGGCCGTAGTCAATCCCTTGCTTTGTGCAATCTCGAACACTGTGTTGACGCGAACACGAGAATGTGGATAAAGTGGGTCGCATTTTCCATTCTCAAGCTTCATGGGGAGGTTGGCGGGGTTGATGCCACCAGAGTAAAGCTCTGACGAGTTGTAGTCCAGAGCTTCTGTGTAAGCGACTGGAGCATATTAGCTTAAAAGCACAGCAACAGTAGAATAGACACAACCTACTTTCAGCGCCTGGAGGACCTTGGCAATTGCTCATCGGGGCATAGAGCGAGCGGTCCCAAGCATCGTCGTACCACACTCCAGTCGTTCTTGGACCTGACCCAGTGAAGACGGCTAGAGTACCCGGGAAAGAATCCGAAGGCGCGGATGTGTAGGCGTTTGTGTATTCGTACCCATTCTCAAGCAACTCGGCAATGGTAGACTTTGGCCTGGCGGCAACGTACTTTTCCACATCGCTGCCGTGCATGCCATCCACACTAAAGGCCGCTACATACTTGTAGCGGTTATCATTATCATTTCGCGGTGTCACAGCTGCTGAACCAACAGCAGTCAGAACAGCGGCACTGAGAAGGGATGAGAGGTGAAGCATGGCTGTAGATTGTCGAACGAATGCCCTGAAGAGTCAAGGAAGGCGGGGGCCATTATATAGAGCAAAGGTCATGACCGGAAAAGCTGGTCGGTCTGCTCCGTCAAACGCCTCCATGGTGGAGAACTTGGCTGTCGCTCTCATGTTTGCATCATGACTGAAGATGTGCTCCCAATGGCGGACATACCATTTGTCAATTACAACATCTCCACCTCGCCGTGGAGGTTTGTTGATAATTAACAAGGAAGGTGTGAACGAAGGAAATGTTGCACGTGGTTCGTCCAACCAATCAGAACCCACTTGTCGATTGGTGGGAGAAACACGTGCTTATCATGGGATCCGATTAGTCATGCATGATCTTGCCGGTTCTGAGGCGAAGGCAAAGGCAAAGGTGAACGGGACGGGAGTCTTTGACGATTTTCTCGCAATATCAATCTATGAAATACTTCCATCATTTTCTTTTCAACTTACCATACACTAACCCTTCTTGGCCTAGGTTATAATCGAAAGAAGCCGGATTATCATTGTGAGTTGTGACGATTCATAATACATTCAACAGCCGCGGTCATGGATCTGACCTACCGACCCTTGTTGAAGAGAATCGCCATCATTATTGCACAAGGTAGCGCCTCACCTTACGCAGCCACATTCCCCTCAGTCCCCAGCTGAACCTTCTTAAATCTTTCCTGTGCGGTCTCAGTACAGCCATCTCAACGTTTCCAGACCATAGCTGTGTGGGTAGAGACCCTGCTCTGCCCATGACTTGTACTGAAAGAGTCGACTTCAACGCACACTTTAGCTGGGGCGTTTACAACACTCTGCCGCTACTCTCATCTCGAGCCGCCGATTACGCGGTGCTGAGACTATACTTCCTTCTTTAACTCTAGTCTTGCACCTTCAAGCTTGTGTCCTGGTTCTAGAATAGTGGCATGAGAGCAGCGAAGAGACACTGACGGAACGAACTATCCCCCAAACCTTAGTACAGCAGTAGTCAGTGCCCGAGTCGACCGCATTTTGGGCAGCTATTGGCCTAGGCAGCAACTCTCATCTCGAAGTCAATGTTACAGGCGAGCGGTTCAGATATCTCCTCAAACCTCAAGGTATACGTCTTTATAAAAGCGATTTCTAAACTGTCGACTGCCGTGTCTGACACTAAAACAATGGCAAGCAATTAACTTTAGGTAGCCTCGAACAAAAAAAACCAAGAAATCTCCCTTTCCCAAGGGCGCTGTGTTGTTCTAATTCTATCATGCCCTACCGTTCCCATTTGCCATCTTCTACCCACTTTCGCTAACCTGGTCTTAGGGCGGGTCAGATACTACTCTATATCTGCAGCTTCCCGTTCGCCATGCTTCATCTTCTTGTTGGTCCCTAATGATCTTTCTCGATTCAGCAAATGCTCATGTACCTTTGCTGTTGTGTGATGCCCAGTCCTGTCGAACTTTGGCTGAGACCCAATATAAGGCGCGAGGTGTTTCCTGAGTCCACCCTCGCTCTTCATTGGTTTCGCACACATTGGACACTTTATTCTATCTGGATCCGTTGCATCCTTTGCCCTCGCCTCCTTTCGGATCCTTTTGTGCTCTTTTTTCTCCCCTGGAGTTCGAGCGGGGATTGCGGCCTTAAGGTTGCACATATCCTCTGGGATCGCGTGAACGAAGGAGTATCTGGGGCCCTCGTACGGCGAGATCCAATGATCCAGAAGTGGTGCTCGCAAGAGTAGTATATCTCCATTTCGCACCTGGTACTGCTTTCCAAGCACTGGGACGACGACGTTACCGCCCTCGAAGTCTCCACAACACGTCATAGAGACCAGTCCTGATAGTAGATCATGCTTATCCTTGTGAGGATTGACCCGTGCGTTGACTAGTGTAGGGTAGTATACCCAAGCCATCCGTCCAGTGCGCTTGAAGTTGACAAGCGACCCTTCATTGGCCCAGTGATCGCAGATAGCACGATTGTAAGAGTACTGCTCTGGATCTACGACCGAGAGTATCATAGCCTCAGTCTGGTGGATGGGTGCCATTGCCTTGAACCATCTGGTGACTGCCTCGCCCCTTTCAGTGTCTGGCCAAGACTGTGTAGTCATTGCTGGATCTTGTGTCTTATTTCCAGAAGGGCTTTTGTTGTAAAGTCAGCTATATGGATGATCGAGCGTGGCGCTTTCTTACCGTCGGACTCCCAAATGCCAGACACCATGGGCCCTTCCCAAATCGTCCATTCTCTTCCTTTCAGCAACATGGTCTATATGTCGCTGGTCTTCCGTCTTAGGCATAGGCGGAGGGTATGCCTCCGTGAGAGTCGAAGTAGCCTCGAAAGCAATCTTGAGAAGCTCCTCAGCTTTATCGTCCGACCAAGGCAAGGACAGCCCGGCCTTCAAAAAAACCCCGAGTATTACCCCATTCTTATCCACAACGAGGTCATTCGTGTTACGAACAGGCAGTTCTTTCTCGTGTCTTATCATGTCCTCCTCATTGCAGCTTTCTCCCATTCGGGTTGATGCAAGCTGAGCTTCATCTATCGCAAGGACAGTCCTCGAAATCCTTGCTACGTGGTCGAGGGTGTTGCGCATGCGACGATACCAACCTTGCTGCTCGTACCAGTCGTCTGCCATGTACGGTGCACGATACTCCTCTGGGTACACCGAGACTGCAGGAGCTGGTCGTGCTGGGGGTAAATATAAATCCCTACGAAGTTTGGTAGCAGCAACAGCTGTCGACCAGCTGAAGCTGTTATCCATGTCGACACTGAGCTCCTGCTCGTATGCCTTATCCGCTCTATCTAACGTGAGCAAAGATGCCTGCATCTCCCGATGTGGAATCTTACATTGGCCACGATGGGATTTTGCACCGTTGTGGTGTTAATCGGTAGACGCGATTATAGCTAAGGTATAAAGAGAGCTTTGCCGAAATCCAGGAAGCGAATGACCCTGAAAAAACAACTGGCGGCGAGCAGTACTTCTGAGCAGGCGAAGCTCTTGTTTTTGGGTAACCGTAGCTCTACCACTTGAGGTACTTGGTGAAGAAAAGCCCGTACGAGGCGAAAAATATAAGATCAACGTGCCGCTCCACAAAGAGACGATGCAGCGAGGTCAAGATGCTTGTTTATAATATGTGGAAAGATGACAGATGAATGCTCATAATAGCACTATTCCTAAGTAGCTGATCTCCAGGAGCCGAACCTATAGGATCATAAAGACTGAGCTCGGTTTTTTAGATAAGTCAGAACAGCAAGCTGTTCCTGGATCACTATATGACTGGAACAGTGTTTCAGAGATCAACAGTACCGGCGTTCTTGGTTTTGAGTTCTTCGTGCTGTTGGTAGAACACTGTTTTACAGAGCTTGTTGTGGAGTTAATTCTAAGACTCCAGAGGAATTATATATAGGTTTTTCGGGCCTTTCCAATGCCGCTGTGTCGGACACTCCATTCATCTTTGAGCTCTCGGTGTTCTATATGCGGGAACGCCATAAGATGGTCCGTGTGCCGGTGTTACCGAAAATTAAGGAGTCTTTCAGCTTTGTCTGATGACCATCTTCACGGACTTTTGACTTGCAAGAGTGTTTATGAACGGCTCTTCTCAGGGTAAGACAAATTCCAGGCGTTCGCAATGTGGTGTTTCTTCCTAGCCTCAGCCGCTCGAAATTGTTCTGGGCGGAATCCATTATATTGAACATCGCTGGCTCCAATTGCTGCTCCATTCTCTCGGCAAAGGCTCGATCACGCTTCTCTCGGGCTTTACGCTCCAAGTCTTCGGGTCGAAAGTGCTCGAGGTACTTTTAATGCACGGCAAGACTTTTACGGCGGCCAAGTCCTAGCCAACCATCCTAGGTATAAAACAGGGCCTCACTCCATGGCAACAGCGCTCTCCTCCCTTCTTCGTTAATTACCTTCTCTTTGCGATGACCGGGAGGCTCCACTCTTATAATGATATTCCGCCACCGAATCCACAGATTATCAACACCCCAGGAAATATTAGTGACTCTCAAGAGCATATTCTTCAAACTTTGCTAAGATCGCCTGCAGATCTACCCAGCGAGGCGACGGGACAGGTACACCGTATCCGGTTGAGACTGCGCGGCTTCCTTTCGACGCCTCTAAACAGCTGCTCACGATATAGACTGCTGCGTTCCTTGCCTTCTCAATGTGTGTCGTCCAAGATCTTATGGAGCTGAACACTGCGGAGAACTCGTTTGCAATCCTGTGAAATACTGCCGAAAAAACGCTCGAGGACGTAGGCAAATTTAACCGCAGATGTGTTGTTAGAGATCAATACAAGCTGTGCTTCCTAATAGATCTGGCGACAGGACATGTGGCAAGGATAGGCGGAGTGAAGTGAGACCTAGACGAAGTTTTCTTGTTTCCAACTCCCAGCAGTGTCCATGCGTAGACACCCATTATATATTTCTGGAATACCACACATCTCTTTCTCTATAAACCAAAGGTGCGGATGCAATGCAGAGAGTAGACTTTTTGACACACTCTTTCTCTGTTGATTTGATGAGACAGGCATCCGACGTGCAGCCAGGGACTTTGACGCTATCTTCTTTCTGACTTTCTCTTGAGATGTCTTTCAGTGCGACGTCCTCCTCTGACACTTGCGTTCTTACATCGTTCAATCATTCTTAAACCTCAACGATTGCTGCGTCTCGTGATCGAGAATCTTGTACTGACTCGGTTGAGGATCTAGGCGCATTTCTTCTCAGGACGTATCCACAGTGCTAGCTCTCCGACGAGAGGAATGAACGCGGACTGCTTGGGGATCTTTTCAGCCACGACATCTATTACAGACCGCTCAGCGTGCCTGTCCCAACCTCATTAGCTATAATCAATGGGATGTGCTATCAAGTGATCGACATACCATACTTTGCTTCTTCACGAAATCCTGTCCACAACCGTCTCCCGCTTCGAGTAAAGTCAAGAGCGTAGAGTAAGAGTCAAATCAAGCCTCCTCGCCTTCTACCAACTTGCAGAGACCAATTATATCTGACACTGCCGACGATGAAGCTGATTGACGCGCTCGATTCCTAGCCATGTCACATAGTACACGCTCGCAGTGATCACCGGCTTTCATAACGTATATAAAGTGTGGGTAGAACTCGAGTGCTGAACCGTACGGAGGGGGCTTGCTGGCGTCACCCGTTCCCTTTCAAGACTCTTATCAACTCTCTTTGTTACGCAACGCTCGCCTCCGCGTTGCTGCACCCGTACTTTTCCGATCCTAAGAGTCTGTTTTGGGGTCTAAGGTATTCTTGACGGACCGTTGAGATTGTAACTCCTCAGATTCTATAACGGACAAGTGGCAAGGAAGGTGTTATCAAGAAAGATAAGCATTGTTGAATATATACTAAAAAGCGAAGTATGAATTCTCTGCCTGCCGTTGTTCTCAGCAGTAAAGTCCATGTATATATATACAGTTTAAGCGCCAAACTTCCAACTTGTTATTTCTTTCATCAAACATCCGCAAGCAAACTCATCGTCCTTTTAAGGCCCCAAACTTCTACATCACATGTCAGTTTCCTTAAACATTCATTCGTATTCTACCTCTCTGAAGCATCACATGTCTCCTTCCTAAAACTTTCACCCACGTCCCGTCTACTTGAAGCATCACATGTCTCCTTCCTGAAACATTCACCCACTCTCCATCCACATGAAGCACTCATGATTGCAACAACAAATAGTAAGCAAGTCTAGGTACCCAACCGTTGGCTCTTTACGTACAATACAATCAACCCTTCACATGATAGTCAATCACTCGCCCTTCCCTAATAAGGTTACATAAACAAATTCATTCTTCCCGCATGCATTAATCCGCCAATTTGTAATGATGGAGTTTTCAAGTTTTAGGAAGGTGGAGAGGTTGTTTGACACGTTATAAGGGATTCAAGAAGTGGGGTTTTGTGCTGTACAGAAGGGGTTATGAGGTGGGGATGTGAGTATTTGCTTTCTTTGCTTCAGAGTAAAAGTGGCTTTTCCAGTACCCCCCCTTCGCTAAATGAATATCCCTCTCCCTCAAAAAACAACAACTTAGCAGATCTCACTTTAGCACACCCACTAAAACCTTCTGACTTCCTATCATCACCCCTCTCATCTCGCCCTATCCAAAGACCCACCAACCTCACTTAACACCTTGGTCCTAAACAGCCCAAGCCTCGGATCGAGCGGGAGCAAATTCTTAACAACCGGCCCGTGCGTCAACGAAGTCAGCGGAACGTGGTACAGCACCGCGTCCGAAGAGCCTCCGTGGCCTCTGGCAAGGAACGTGATACCAGTGGGCGAGATATCAAAATCATCTTTTGGGTTACCCGATGGAGGGGATGCAAGCTGCAGGTTGGTATTTCGTAGGATATCCATGAGTCGGGTGGGGGAGATGATGTATTTCAGGTTTTTTAAGGTGTTGTCCATGGCTTTTTGGCGGAGGGTGAGGTAAAAGAGCGTAAGGCGGGGTGGTGCGGGATGGGATTCTTGGCTCGTGGAGGGGCTTGCGGGTAGAGGGCGACAGGTAGTTGGTGCTGGGGATGGGCGCTAGGCTGGGGATTGCGACCCCGATGTCGCCGTAGCGGTCGTTGAGATTTTGGAGTTTGAACGTGGATGCGCGGGCTTGGATGCGGCCGGCGTTGTGTTTGCTGGATAGATTGTCAGGCCTGATATTATTCGTTGGTTTTGATAGAGCTTGTATTGCCATGGTTGTATTCTTCTTGATCTACATGACTACATACCTGAACCCCTCGTCACTAACATCAGCAATCCAAAAATTCGTCCCGTCAAATTCCGCCTCCCTCAGCCAGATGATCTGATTTCCGACGCCAAGTCACTTCGCCTCCTTGTCCTCAGGTTCACTGGAAAGTAGGATGAAGGCTCCGGTCTTAAGATTGGAGACTCGAATTTCGGTCAACTACGTGATAGCCTTGGGGGAGGACGTGGAGTTGCAGTGAAGGATGAGCGTACCATCGGCATTGGGGATGCCGGATGGGGTTTGAGATGGAGGACTATCGAGGCTTTTTAGTGGATAGTTGCGTTAAGGGAAGGATCGCTGTACTGGGTGGGTTAGAAGAGAGTCGACTAACGTTGCACCAACGTTCATGGCAGGGCTAGTCATGCTTTAACTCTGGCTCGTATGTATATTTCCAGTTCTTGAATCATAGAAACTCCGATTTAGGAGTCGTTGATACAAGATAAGAATGACGTTGAACAAGGTATTGAGATGCGCCATTTATCCACAAGCGCGGTCGGTCATTGAAGAGGAAACGCGGCTCGCATTGAGGCGGCCTAATCAGATTCTCCACATCTGTTACTGTACCTTAAATTTAAACATCATGATAAGAGGATTTATATGCTGGGGCCACTGATCATCATTCATGGAAGTAGCAAGTATGACTGGCTGCAAGGAAAGAAGTCGGTCTTGCTTGGTTTGCTTACAGTATTCGGATAAGATACACTATAGTGTTGGAGGGATTGGGATCGATGATCTTTGTCTTCGAACCCAAGGCTGTGCTTTGGACCAGTGTAATAGAAGATGGATTTGATAAAAAGGCCTGAGAACAACGCATCGCCTGTGAATACAACTGATAGCCTCCCTGCACGAACGCTGTGTTAGTCAATTGGTAGTTATAGCCCGGTGCTGGGTCAAGGGAATTCCCTGCAATTAGCATAGGAATCTTCTCGGCAGCGTTATTGGTGATGACAACTTTGACAGTGCGCTGTTGTAAGAAGAGATCGTCACAGTAACGTCGTGGGCACGCTTTTCTATGGCCGAAGAGAAAGCGAGGGGGAAGATGGCTGCCGCCGTATATATAAAAGGCTTCTAGCGCCTGTGCCATCAACGCGACCCTAGGTATTCTCTTCATTTGATGCCATCCTACAGGCTAAACGTGACGAGAGATACCATCAACGTGGTATCAGACATCCAGCCATAAGATTGACTGGTAGAGGTTCCCCTCAGAGCCGAGTGGGATTATAAATATGCGATGCCAATTGCTGATATGAAGAGAAAGGGGAAACATGTTATAGATTGTAGTACGAGGGCGAAGATTACCAGGGGTTGCGCAAGCCGTAGAGGCATCCCGAAACGGCTGATGGCCATAATGCACGACGTCGTACATGATCTTCTAGTAGGAAAAGCATGATCGATGATTAATCTCGAAGAAGAGCTAGAGTTTCGAGATACTGGACAGGCTCACCCAAATCTCTGTACGTACTTGCCTCCATTGAACTACTCCACACTCGTTCAGCAGACTGAGAGCACATACATTAGGTAGTCTTGTATCGGTTGCTCCGGAATTCGACATTGAGCAACCTTGTTAGCGCCCGATTAAACCTACCCTAGTCATACTAAGGTACCTTTAGTGATTTTCCAAAATCCTGATTGGCTCCCGTGGGTTGCAGTCCGGAATGCACCAAAAGTTGGCTCTTGCTATGGTATGGCACCTTACTTGCTAGGTATGCGAGGGCCAAGCCCCTAGCGAGTCTAACGATTGAAGATGACTCTCGGGACCGAAAGGCTGTATTTTAGGTAACGAGCCAGCTGGTGTGCCCCAGATCGGCTGACAGGAGCAATGCCGGTTGGTGAATGAGGTGGCATTTGGATATGGTATCAATGGAGCGTACAAGGTGGGGTAAATCGTATCATAGCCCTTCTATTCGAGGCTCCTCTTTCCCAATCGAAATTCTTGATTACAACTTAGTTCTGGAAATGCTTATATCAACGTCTGGGCGTTGCTTCGGTAGTTTGACCCAGTGCACAGTAGTAATTTAGATGATAATGTAGATGACCTCGGCCGACGAGTGGTGACCTCATCAACTCAGAGGGTCAGAAAGTGTTGACTAAGACCGGAGAGTATCCAATGGTGAGGGGAGGAGGTGGTTTGCGGCGGGTTGAAGATTTCAGGATCTGACGATGCGCAACCCTCGAGATCTGGTTTTGGTTGCTGACAGATGATATTACCCAATCATGTGATCAGATCTTTGGTGCCACGCTTGCATAAACGCCTGGCGTCACTTCACTAGATTTAGCAAGATTAGTCGGAAAGCATATTCGAAAGCATAATTCATCGGAAATCATTAGTAGCTTTTACTCTCGGATTTGTCGCAATGCTTCATCCCCCGAAGCTCCTCCATTTACCACACTACCTCCCTCGATCTCCATGTCTTCAAGCAGTGACAACTCGGTTGGAGGCCTTTCCTGGGTACTTCAAACTAGAATCCGCCCAGTTGCATCATCTCTGAAGCCTGGAGTCCCTTTCGCTGTTGACGTGATTGTTCGAAATAGTCTTGACCATCCCATAACTGTCCTAACTTGGGACTCTCCTCTTGACCCGAAAGCCGGTATTTTAGGGATATTCCAGGCCCGCGACGTCGAAGAGGAGAACTTGATCCAAGGGAATTTACTTAGATTGAGACGCAAAATGCCTCCATCCAAGGAGAGCTTCCTCGAGATTGGCGGCAAAAAGCAGGTTAGAGCGCGCGTCACGCTTCCCGGCTTGCAATTATCTGTGCGCACCGAGTATGCAATTGAATGCAAAGGGCGGTGGCAAGCTGTCTGGTGTCGACCAATGGCCGAAATCGATGAATCTTTGCTTGAGTCTTTGACAGAAGCACATCTAGGGGAAGTCCTGTGCGAAAGTGAAAGTTTTGAGGTTGAAGACGAGAGCTCTGGCTCGGAATAAGGGACCGATCGAACAACTGAAATGTTTCCCTGGCTCTGGAGTTGCCACACAAGCATATCTTTCAAGGAAACAAAGCCACCAGTTGTACGTACGCAACACATTGCGACGTTCAACAAGCGTTCACTAAACAGCGTCTGGGTATCAAAGATATGCAGATCTCCACAACTTATACTTCGTGTACCTACCTACCGCCTTACCTTTCATTAAACGAACGAAAGAGGGGCCGGCTCTTAAAAGTTCATTTGCAGAAACACATCAGGAACCCTCATCATCTTGATAGAAGGGGGCCATACTCTTCTGCAAAGCGGCAGGGTGGACTTCTGAATATGGTCAGCCACAACTAGTGGTTGTGAACGCGCCTTTAGGTTCGAAAGAGACAATTTTCCCCTAAGCACCGGGTCATTAATGGAGTGAGCGTCAAGACCAGTTAGACTCCGACTCCCATTGCTTGTATGTATCTCAAAATTGAGCCTGGCATGGACCTCCGAAACTGCAAGCTGGATGTCCTGTCTCAAGTATATCTTCATAAGCCATAGTGCTGGTACCTACCTTGCCACCTGCGCACCGTTTTACCGCGACCTTCACCGAATACTGAATTGGTGCCAAATTCTTGTCGTATTCTGGGCGCTATTTTGCATGAAAGCCTACTATAGGGTTGACATGGACTCTCATGCTAAGATTTCGAAGGAACTGGCGGTACTGGTGGCTAGAGATGTAATCAATAGTACACTAAATCAAACACCGAGAACGAATTTGGAGGGACCAAGAGAAGCTCATAGGATCTTGAGAAGGGATGAAGTATTAGAAATGCGGGCTGGATGTTCCAGAGAAAGGCAAGGCGTTTACATAGAGTGAAGCAATTCAACGGCCACTACTCTGGATGATGTACAAATCAAAGAATTCAAAAGCTTCTTGAGAAGTATTCAAACAGCACCAAAACGGATGACGAGGAAGTGTCTCTTCGAGTGCCTCTAAGCTTGCGCATTGCACCTGAAGTAGGTCAAGAGTTGTAAGCAAGTCATCGACGAGTAGAATATATCTTTGCAATAGTATCTCTAGATCTTGCGGAGAGCCGGGATCTCGTCATCAATCGAGGTTAACAGCGAGGTTGATATGCAAAGGATGTTGAACAACAGACTTTCACAAAACCTTATGCGACCCAGGGACGGGGCGCTATGTCTCGAGCGATACCCAAAGAAGAAAGATGGGAGGAAGAATGAAAGACCGCTCCGATCGCACAACTAAATTATCCATGCACCTTTTCCTTCATCTTCACCATGCCTATTGATGTAATAGGATCAATCAACTGGGACCCGTCCTTTACTACGTCATGTCCTAGACTCTACCATCTCATCTAAGCTGCGTGGCATTTAGGTCACTACCGCAATCCACGTGATGAGCGCGGGGGGGGGAGCCTCGTTGTCTGGGCATTGACGGTGGGGTAGATTGTTCATAAGTGTTACTTTACTTCAGGTATGTGCCATTAAGCATGCTCGTATGCTATGCAGATCACCAGAGGAAAAGTGGTGGTGCTCCGAACTTCGAGCTTACCGGTCCTTGATCGAACGCCAATGTCGGAGAAGTGCCCTAGCAGTACGGTATAGACTACCTAGTGCCGCCTGGAGTGGACTGAGATTGTTGCTTGATCTACTCGGTTGCCTCCCTCGTTGATTTTGCATGCCTTGTATACGATGTCGATCGCGCTGTCTCGCTTCTTGACAATGAATCGAACAGATATCGTATGCTGGTCTTGTGGGCGGTGGGGCTTCTGAATGTTTTCTTCCCGCTACCGCCTTGTAACATGTCTCTGATATATTTCTGGTTCATTGGCCGATACAGATAGAGGGAGGGGTAGCTATGAGGTATTGAGGTTTCCAGATGGGCCTGTAAAGACTCGAAGGCAGGGGGTCTCCAGAGTAACGAATCTTGACGGTAACTAGTCTCGAGGGCAAGGAGACTTGAAGGCAGGTGGACTCGAAGAAATATTAACTGGAAACGGTATCTTCGATATTACGGAGTTCTTTGTGTGCCTTTAGTAGGTGCCTTCGGATCACAAAAACTGAGGTTTCGGCTATAGTCGAATACTTTGGTCGGAGCTGCGGTCTATATTCTTGTTGAATTAAAGGGCTGGTTGAGCAGTGAGAGTTGCAATGCATCTTGTTCAGTCTTGGTCTTAGCTCGAGGGGTGGAAGGCGGAATATTCTCTCGCTTGCGCCTCAATAGTTTGTATGTCTCGAATCGCTGTTATCTTTCAAGCCACCTGCAATATTCTGCGTACTTGAATTATCTTCCTTCAATTGCCCGAACTGTCCTTACCCATACCTCTTAGTGCTCGGTTCCTTAAACCACTCAGTACTGCAAACCCTTACCACTCTACTTCTGGCTGAACAAATGGTGGCATGGATGATCTTCACCTATTGCCAGGAGGTCAAAAGTTCGTTGGGTTCAGTAACAGTCAATTTAAGATGTACGATGCATTCACGACGATTCAAGCGATAGGCGTATCAATACTATCGTCCCCTCGTACTAAGTATCATTCAAACCCCTGGTGAAGTACTGGTCTATAGGCTATCAAGCTGCCATCATGGTCAACCTTCACTCTACTGTTCACGACAATGCTTGATTGGCGGTATTGATCCCCACAACACCCATTTTCCAACACCTTCTACCATCCATATATAACTTCTTAAACTCTTCCTGCTTGCCAGCACCACACATGCACAGAATTTACCTCATTCACCAGTCTCTTATCGCCCTTGGTGATAAGACATTTTCTCCCTCAAACAAACTATTTTCCTCACCTACATTGCTTTCTAGTTTTTCTACTCACACACCCTCGACGCATACACCTTCTCTCATTCAGCTATAAGCAAAGTGTTTCCAGTTGCTGCTGACAATGTCTTCTTTTACACCAGCCAACATGGCCGAGCAGAACCACATCGGCTTGAGCTCATCTGGTGTGGAACCCGTTAGCGTACCATCAGACGATAGAATTATGACCGCTTCATCAATAGGATCGACAAGTTCACTAAGCGAGATAGATTCGCAATCGGGCTCGCTCACAGATGAGCCTTACCACGAGCTTCTCCAGCTGCTACAGCTAGGAGCTCCGCCTCCAGTCAAATGGACGTGCGTGAGATGTGAGGTAACATTCACAAGCAGTTGTGCGCTGCTCAACCACCATGTTACTTCATGTCTCCTCGGCAATATCCCATCCACGACTGTCTTATCAACCCCCACCATGGTGGCTATGCTACGACAAGTCGACCCAGAGCATCCGGTTGACGGTGAGCCGATCTGGTGGGTGGATTCCGGAGACGATGGAGAGGAAGAGAAAGAAGAGCAAAATAGCGAAGAGGAAGATTGGAACGAAGAACTAGGGATGGAGGAGTTTCCGGTAGAGGCTCCTCTATGGCTTTCTGACAAACAGAAGACAGAATGGCACACGAAGAGAAATCGTAAGTCACTATATTTCAGCATCTCTCCAGGCAGCTAACGAGCCGAAGGGGTCATAAGAATCCGAAGCATCATTCGTGTCCACCAGAATCCAAACGGGTCGAAGGATCTGCAAGCCGTGATTGCAGAATGGAATCAAACCTTTGGACGTCTTCCAGGGTACCCTAGGTACACCAATCCGAACTCTATTTCCAGTCGGTAAGTTTACGTCTCGCCTCACCGAGATGGGAGTGCTAAATGATAGAAAACAGGGAGTGTAAGGATCGAAGTTGGTTACGCCAGATGGCAGAGGAGCCCTAGGAGCAGAAGGAAGTGAGGAATTTTCATGGCAAATTGAATAGAAGGAAATTTTATTTGGAGTGCTCTGACAATATATCTTAGCATCAAGATCATCTCATCTTTTTGATGGTCAGTATTCAGGTTTGAAACATAGTTATTAGAAGGTATCCAAAATAACGGCAGGAACTTTGATTGATTTGAGAGCTAGAATTTCCAAACAATGCGATTCCCTCTATCATAAACATCAACACATTGTGAGGTAAAAATCATTCCTACATTTTAGTGTATAATACATCATACAATGGACCCAGCCAGTCTTCTCGTCGCCGAGCAGGTAGTCTCTACGACAGTTGAAGGAGCAGCTATCGCGAGCATCGGTCTAGCCCAAGCCACACAACCCTTGAGCGCCACCTTCACACGTATCACCAGCGAGGCTTTCCTCCCTCGATTCAATCATTCCCTCACAGTCGTTGCAGGAAGAGCCTACATCTTTGGTGGGGAGGTGTCGCCTGGAGAACTCGCCGATGATGAGCTACACATCGTCAGGATACCCTCGAAGAAGTCGAGGGGAGATGGCGAGCCCGAGTACAAATGTGTCCCCTCGTTGGGGCAGGGCGAGAGTGGAGAAGTACCAGGCCCAAGATCAGGTCATACAGCATGTACAGTTGGGGATAAGATATACGTGTACGGCGGGAGGGGCAAGGATATGGCGCCCTTAGAAGAAAGAGGCCGCGTATGGGTTTTTGACACAAGTAGTCTCCACTGGAGCCACCTCGACCCTCTCTCCGAAATCCACCCACCAGCTAGATTCCATCACGGCTGTGTCTCTAGTGAAATCCCATTCTCTAGTAGCAACGCTTCTCCGACATCGACCTACACCGAGCAGATCAAAACCACTGTTTCAAAACTCCCTAGCCTCCTGAGCAAACCCACACCTTCTACAGAGCCGCACGGCACTCTGATAATCTGTAGCGGTTTCTCGTCTTCCAAACCCCTCAACGACACCTACGCCTTCACGATAGCCTCCCAAACCTGGTCGATCTTTCCCTCTCCGCCTTCGTCCTCGGGCTCCCCACCATCTCTCGCCCTCGCAAATAATGCCCTCTACCTCATCAGCAACTCTGCCTCCTCCGCAGATCTCGGTAGCGAGATCCACTCCCTTCCCCTCATCCGTTCAACCTACAAAGATGCGCGCGGCGAGAACGACCTGGCACTCATAGCTAAACAGGATCAATGGAAAACTACCACATTCCCCACGAATCCACTAGCACCTGGCCCACGACCGCGTAAGGGAGCAGGACTCATACCTGTGACAACGGGAAATGGCAGGGAGTATCTGTTATACTTCCTCGGCGAGAAAGCCTCATCAAGCTCCGCCGAGAATACTTCCTCCGAAGACCGTCTCTTCTACTCCGACGCCTTCTCCTACCAAATCCCCCTTCCCGCAACATCCGCCGCCGGCATCAAAGATGCAACGCGCTCCAAGCTCGGCATCGCTACAGGTGCGGAAACATGGGCGGAGGTCAAGGTTGTCGCCAACGAAGAAGGAGGAGGGCTCGAGACGGATGGAAAGAGCCATCCAGGGCCGAGAGGGTGGTTTGGCTGTGCGGGTTTGGGGAAGGACATTGATGGGGCTGGAGTAGTGATCTGGGGAGGGATGAATGCGAAGGAGGAGGTAGAGGGCGAGGGTTGGGTTGTCAGTGTCAAGTAGAAGGCTTGACCACTCGAAGATTTACTGTTTCAAGGCTTTGCAGTTACAGGAGCTATGAAGCGATAGATGTGGTGTCTTACGGATGAGATTTATGACTGAACTGGCTCTGAATTGCTGGTACCGGGTTATGGCTATGTGGAAATTCTGGCTAACTCAGCGAATTAACAAGACAACTGGTCCGCCTCTCTACTTTTCTTTGCAGCACCAGCAGCACCAGCAGCACCAGCAGCACCAGCAGCACCAGCAGCACCAGCAACACCAGTCGATATCACTTGCATACTTGCTCTTTTACTCCTCAACCATCGTTTTCTAGGATCATTTCCATCAAGAGGTAGAAAGCTTTTCGCACGACGCGCAGCCATACCAATTACATTCCTTCTACTCAAACGAGGCTTATCATATTCTATATCTATTTCATATCTTTGTGTTCGGACTTATGGGTTGTGAAGACCGATAAAAACTTTATTTCTGCTTTTGATGTTCCTGACAAGCCTTTTGAATGATATCCGTGAAGTAGTGGTTGTATGTGATTGGATGCCCTGCTTTGGTGTGGTCGTATAATATCCATGACTTTTTTCTTTGACCTTTCCCTCCAGCTTTCCATTGCTGGTTCGAAGACCACCCGAAGCACCCCATCTTTTGTGATATCATCTGCTATATGACTCAGCGTTGACTCTAAGGAAAGACTTATGGCCTGTAGAATACTCTCGTTTTAGCGTTCTACAAGCTCTTTCTATGGCCTTGACTACTGATAGAACAAATCTCCTACTATCAGAGCATTAATAGTCCCCGGGCATCTCACGGCCCCTGCTCCTTTTCATAAGCTCCTGCACATGATGTATGCAGTCCAACCTGGAGATCTGTTTTGCAAATCTTGGGTCTTCTCTCTCAACGGGTTCCTCGATAATCTCTTGTCCGTGTCCCTCGCAACGCATATCCTTTGCAAGTCCTAACAGAATATTCTGAATTGCAGCGCGGAGTCGCCTACTGCACCCCGCAGCCGTCATTGCGTCGCCGAAGAAGTCATAGATATAGACTCCCTCCAAGGCAGCCCTGACCAGAGAGCTGAATAATCGACTGATACGCATAGGGTAAACTCGTTGCTCCGCCACTGTCGTTCGTGCATCCCCTAGCTTTGTCAGTTGGTTTCGACATTCGTCAATACCAACCTCCAGCTCACGGATTAGCTCCGGAAACTCAAGAATAATTTGTTCTCTAAGAACTGCACTGAGACGAGGCTTGAGAGCCCCAATTCCGAGTGAACCCATTGGGTAGGGAGGTCCAGATATCATGAGAAAAGAATTCTTTTCCTGATAAAGCCAAACCCTACGAAGAGCGAACGTCCGAATACAGTAGACCTAATAAGATCATGAACCATGTTGAGTTGATGCATCTGTTCAAGTACGCACCGAATGACGAGGTTCCGTGCAAAACGTCCAGAGTGTACAGTATGGCAGGGAAATCGATCCTACCGAGCGTCATGGCTTTGAAGAGGCATACCGCGGATGTGCATAAAATGTTTCTTCGTCTCTAGTTGTCAGATCTCCAGCCGTTCTGGCCACTGAATCTTTGCAAGCATTAATTACTGTTAGACTACTCTACTTATCTTTACAGCCCTTCCATTGATCTAAGGCCTCAACCGTCTCCGAATGTTCAGGGCCTAATATTTTTGTATAGCCTTGCACGACAAGCTCAAAGTGCTTTGCCGCATCTTCAAACATCAACCGTTTCTTGTACATGACGGCCAGATTATATATTGTGTCTAAGGGCCGCTTATGCTCAGGACCCCAAACCTTTTCGTATCCTGCCAGTGCTCGCAGATACATCTCTTCTGCTTCTTTCATTTTGCCTTGATTCGAGTACAGGCTTCCCAGATTGTTGACTGTGTCGAGGGTCGATGTATGTTCAGAACTCCAGGCCTTTTCCCTTCCTGTCAGTGCTCGCAGATACATCTCTTCAGCTTCTTTCATTTTGCCTTGATTCTTGTACAGGTTTCCCAGATTGTTGACTGTGTCGAGGGTCGATGTATGTTCAGGACCCCACGCCTTTTCCTTTCCTGTCAGTGCTCGCAAACACATTTCTTCAGCTTCTTTCATTTTGCCTTGATTCTTGTACAGAAGTCCCAGATTGTTGACTGTGTCGAGAGTCGATTTATGTTCAGGACCCCGGGCCTTTTCCTTTCCTGCCAGTGCTCGCAGATACATTTCTTCAGCTTCTTTCATTTTGCCTTGATCTGAGTACAGAATCCCCAGATTATTAGCAGCGTTCAGAATATGAACGCAGTCTCTTAAATCAAATATTGAAGCATTATAGACTAATTCTAAGCATCTGTTTGCATGTGGAAGAAGCCGTCGTTGTAGTGCCGAGTACTCAAGAACAGTCCTATCTGATGTAGCTGAGCTCACGCAATTTAATGCTAACTTGGCCATTGAAATGTCTCTTTCAGAATTTAGCACATGCATAATCCAAGCATGAACACAACTATGCATGCCGTATCCACCTGAGACCCCGTGAGATTCAACCAAGGCGTGATCACACAACAATCTTATAGCCTCATTGAAGTTCAACTCATCGTCGATTATAGTTGAAAACCATTCAGGACTGCACTTGCTTCCTCCAGCCAGAAGCGCGTACCAGAGATCTTGATTATCAAAATATGCCCAAAGCTGAAGCAACTTCCCAGCTGATTCGTTCCGGCTATGTATATGCTTATATGAGATATTCCAGGTGGAGTATAGAGCATCTTCATATGAAGACAGTTCCGGACTCGTCTCCTGAAGCCTCAGCCATGAACTGTTGTAATAACGAAGGTAATCCGCGAGACTTGTCGAGACTTGACTGAGATAGGCTCCTGCTGTTGCAAGTGCAAGTGGAAGCCCATCAAGCTTTGTTGCCAGCTCTCTAGCGTCAGGATCTAATATCAAATTAATCATGCAACATGTAATTTTAATCTCGACGCCTACCCTGATCTGAAATCGGCCGATCCGACATATAAGCTAGAATTGCAATACTCTCCCGGACATTCTGAAGCTTTTTCACAGGTATAATGTTACCAATCTTCAGTTGAGAAGATCTTGTGGTGATGAGAATAAAGCCTTGATGCGCTTCTGGAAAATATGATTTGATGTTGTATGCCTGCGGGTCCTTGATACCAGGTAGTTTAGGGTTATCAACGTTATCGAAAACCATCAGCCATTGATTGTTGCCTTTGACTGAGAGCCATCGTTTCATAGCCTCAGCAACCTGATCCGCGTCCTTTGATTCTGCAGCTGTCCTCAGTAATGTTGATGATGGAAATTGGTCGAATAAACGCTTGGCCATATTCTTAAAACTTTGCTTCAACATGTCTTCGCTCTTACCATTTAGCCAAAAAATGGCTGGGTAAGCATCTCTCTGCTGTTTTACGTACTCTACTGCCAACTGCGTTTTGCCTATTCCGCCAAGTCCTTGCAGAAGTACAGTCTTGCGATGAGACCCATCGCCTTGAAAAGTTTCCTTGATCTTGGCAAGTTCTTCCTCCCTACCAACAAAATGTTCTATCTCAGGAACTTCGGACAGACTGAATGAGATTGAAAAATCTTGTTCAGCACCAAATTGAACTGTAAATAGCATGTTATTATGTATCTCATTTATTCATTTCTATCAAACGGCTTTCGTACCCTTTCTGATTATATCTTGCTCGGTCCAACGCGCACCGATAGCACCTGGTGCCTCTTCCGCTAATAACTGCAGATGCCCTGACACCTTCTCGTATCCACCGTCCTCACGCGAGGTAAATTTGACCATGTTAAGGTGATCGGCCGGGATGGCAACGGGCTCCGCATCCGCGATACCCGGAATGATTGCCGAAGCCTGCGGTACCACCTGAACTTGATCAGTATTTCACGGAAACAGAGTGAGCGTTATTGACCATCATTGTCTTTCCCAAAGCTACCCGAGTAGGGAATATCTCGTAGGCGAATTTGGTAACAAAGTCTCTGTTGATCGGACCATACTGACTAAGCTGCTGTTGGAGCCACTCCGAATCTCGCTCAAGATGCTTAAGGATCTTATCGTCGGCCGTCACGAATATCGATGCCACTTTCAGCATGAGCTCACCGAGATGTACCCCATTGCCGCCTTGGTGCGGAGTTCCCATAAAGAAGATGCCATATGTCGAGAGCTTGATCGATCGGTGCTCCTCCAAAGCACCTTGCCGAGCAGCATCGGAATGAATCAAAGCCTACTTTGGTCAACGTTTTCGCTTCTTGTGGCCTAATTTAAAACAACCTACGCTTTTGACAACTATCCCGCCCAAGCTATGAGCGACAAAGACGATGGGGCGCATTCGGGTCTAGGCTGTTCCTTAGTAGGACGATCCTTCTCCAGGCACGGCTCTCGTACCTTTGTCAAACTCCTCTTTAGACATAGATCGGAGACCAAGGTTTTTGCATGGTCGTAGAGGTATTGCGCACTGATCTGGGAGGTACTATGGGTATTGGCATCGTAACCCCAAGTGAGAATGCGCGCATTTGGGATGTCCAGTGGAAGGAAGTCACGAAGCCAGTTGACGTCATTTACCGTCCAAGTCTTCTCCCGGTGTCCGTTGAGTCCATGGATAGCCACGATACTGCGAAAGTTTCAGTAAGTGTCCGAAGCATCTATCCGTAGCCCTCCTAAGCTCGTCCCTAAGCGAGGGACGAGCTTAGGGGGGCTACGGATATAGGTAGGATGTACTTACTCAAGAACAGGATCGACGCCTTCCGCAAGGACCTTGATTCCATACGGTAGGCTTTCATGTGTTGGCTTTACAGGAACTGTCACTGGAGCCAAGGGTAGAGTCTGTTGAAGTAGTTAGGCTGGATTCAAGGACCTTTGTAATGCTTCAATAGCTTACTGTCTTATCCTTGTCAGAAGGCATTGTATTGCCTTGGTCTTTGATCTTTTATTTGCTTCACAATAGTGTGGGGCTCAATTGTGAAAGAGTGAGTTTAGCCTTGTAGGGTCACGACTCACTGTTCATACATAGAATACGAGGGGGTCGCCATTTCCGATGGAAACTGCTTTGCACTACGTCTTTTTAATTAGGTATCGTTGATTGCGAAACCTGTGCCGTTTTTTAGAATTTGCCGAGAGCCCCACCAAATTTAGTGGCGAATCTCCTAAAAGTGCAAAATAAGAAACAGATTTGTAAAATCAACCCCACTGCCCTTCCGATGCTTCATATGTAGTATATTCAATGCTTCGTATGTGACGTATTCAGTGCTCCATATGTGGCCTACCCAGTGCTTCATATGTGATATATTCAGTGCTCCATATGTGGCCTACCCAGTGCTTCATATGTGACGTATCCAGTGCTCCATATGTGACGTATCCAGTGCTCCATATGTGATATACCCAGTGCTCCGTATGTAGTATATTCAGTGCTTCATATGTGGTATATTCAGTGCTTCATATGCGGCCTACCCAGTGCTTCATATGTGATATATTCAGTGCTCAAGCCAATGGGGAAGTCAATGGGGAAGCCAATGGGGAAGCCAATGGGGAAGTCAATGGGGAAGTCAATGGGGAAGTCAACGGGGAAGTCAATGAGATGTAGGGGACCCGTTATCGTTATTCCAAGCTCTTCTTCATAACAATAGTTGATGTAGTTCTTTCTTCTATGAAACAGATAAGACGAAGGACTCGATGAAGCTTTGCGATGGGGAAGCAAACGGGGGTGTAAATAGGGAAAGCAATGAAGAAGCTAATGGGGTAGGGAGCCATGGAGGAAGCCATGTAGGGTGTTTGAAAGGAAGCTCGGTAGAAAGTTTGATAGGGAATTCGGTAGGGAATTCGGTAGAGCGTTTGGTAGGGAGTTTGGTAGGAAGTTCGATAGGGCGTTTGGTAGGAAGTTTGGTAGGGAGTTTGGTAGGGAGTTTGGTAGAGCGTTTGGTAAGGAATTCGATAGAGCGTTTGGTAGAGCGTTTGGTAGGGAGTTTGATAGGGCGTTTGGTAGGGAGTTTGATATCGAGCCATGAAGGGTGCTTTTTATCGAGCCAATTAGCATGTACGAAGCATACAGTATGTACAGGTAAGCTCGATAGGAAGTTTGGTAGGGAGTTTGGTAGGGCTTTTGGTAGGGAGTTTGGTAGAGAGTTCGATAGAGCGTTTGGTAGGGAGTTTGGTAGGGAGTTTGGTAGGGAGTTTGGTAGGGGGTTTGGTAGGGAGTTTGGTAGGGAGTTTGGTAGGGGATTTGGTAGGGGGTTCGATAGGGCGTTTGGTAGGGAGTTTGGTAGGAAGTTTGATATTGAGTCATGAAGAGTGCTTTCTATTGAACTAATTAGCATGTGCTATGAAGCATGTACGAAGCATACAGAATGTATGAATAAACAGGTAAATCGGTAAACAGAGATGAACAAAGATTCAAAACACGCGTTGAATTAGAATCGAGAAATTCATGAATGGGACGATTATGAGCACAGCGAGTACAGGTGCGTTGAGACATGAAAAAGGATCGTAAAAAGAGATAAAGATTGATATATACGCGTACAATGAAGGTAACGACAGATGCAGATAGGTAATGGAAGTATACAGATATGTAATGCATATATGGGGGGGGGGCAGGCACGGTTATAACCAGGGTTATTAGGCAGTTATTGCCAAGCCCCCAGATATGCGATGGGGGCCGTACGGCTCCCCTATGCCTAGATAGGTTAGCGCATGAAAATTACTTCACACAAAGTTATCACAAGCGTCGTACAACGCTTCCTTTCTCCTTCCACCAATCATCATCTCATCACCACCATCACCACCATCAGCAACGTAAGTGTAACAGCTTAGAACGATGTACAGTACAGAGTATACAGGCTAACGATGCATTGTACGACGTAGAACAACAACAACAACGTAAGTTTGACAGCTGCAGTGAATACTAGATGTATGGGCTGACGATGCTTTGTACGAAGAGCAACAGCAACGATGTGAGTTGAATTCTATTCTGTCTATGAGCTATGTGATTTACATGTCGTACGAAGGGCCCTTGTTCTTTGAGATCCCGCCGCGGCCGTCGTCGCCGTCAACGCTCTCGCTCTCGCCGCTCCTGCTTCGGCCGACGTCTTCCCCTGTCTCCTTGTGGAACAACTTCAACTTACTACCTTCGTTCATACGGAGCCTGGACATGCACTTCTCGCTCGTCCTGGACGAGACGTTGATTTCGTACGGGGGACGATTTCTTCGAACCAGGTGGGAATGCACAGGCCTTCGTACATCAACGCTGTCCTGATTCAGTCTCGTGGACAAGTCGTTCCCGTGACTTGTACACAGTGCGCACGGCCAAATGGTCTTCGACCTTTCCCGGAGTGTCGCTTCGTCCCAGAGCACTTTGAAGGGGCCTGCGTCAATTGCAAATGGCGAAATCATGCGGCACGATGCAATCTTCTTGAGGCTGAAGATGACGAAAGCGGGGACGAATGGGACGAAGATCGTCGTTCTCGCTCACTCGGGAGAGGAGACGATCGTACGGAGCGAAGGAGATTGAGAGGGCCCAAGCTGGGGGAGCGAAGGCTGTTGGGGGCGGGGAATGCCTTCAATCCCATTGTGCTGAATTAACGGTATGTACGAGGCGCGTTTCTTTTTCTGTTTGTGAGCGTTTGTTTTTTCAGCACATCTTGAAGCACAGTCATGTATCTTGAGCCAGCAGCCTGCATCTCTACGCGATGCTCAAGATCAGTACTTCGTACGAAGAGAGAAGCTATCATGGCTGCTCCCTAGTACGAGGAAAGCGAAGACAGGCTCTCTTATCTACACTTTGTACATAACGTTAGTCTGAATCTTGTTGTACGAAGTAGAGTTAACAGACAGCACTCAATCAACTCTTCTTGTTGTCACAGCTCATGCAAACTGACTATCGATCTTCTTCGTACGACGCAAATGAAATCAAGATAACTATTCAGTGAGCCAGGAAAGAGCGAGAAACAGCTCAAGATCAGTACTTCGTACGAAGGGAAAAGCTGTCATGACTGCTCGTACGAGGAAAGCGAAGACAGACTGTCTCTTATCTACACTTTGTACATAACGTTAGTTTAGATCTTGTCGTACGAAGTAGAGTTAACAGACAGCACTCAATCAACTCTTCTTGTTGAGTCAGCTTCACAGTTCATGCAAACTGACTTTCAACCTTCTTCGTACGAGCTTCAATTCTTTCACGACAGCATCAGAGGATTGATTCGATTGTGTTCGTCGATGTATCTCGTCAATGATGACTTTTCTTCGATCGAAGAAGACTCTTTCCTGTTGAGAAAGTCGCCATTTAGCTTCGTACGTCGTCTTCAAAGCTTGAATGACAGAGGCAGAGCCTCAGTCAAGCATTCACTCTCGTCAGAGATCTGAAACCGTGCTCACAGTTCGACACATGTGATGCTCAGAAGGCACGGCATCAGGGTTCAGCGATGGCGAAGCTTGAGAAGCTTGAGCACCAGAGATGCCTTCGTACGAAGCAGCTTTCGATCTCTGAAGATCATTCAGACTCGAGTCGACTTCGTACGAAGACTGTGATGACAGCTGAGAAGAAGCGACGTTGAAGTCGGAGTTGTCCTCGTACGAAGGCCGTAGCATGAGCTGAGAGGAAGCGACGATGCCGCTCGGGAGAGCAGCAGAGCCGTGCAGGGTAACGGAAAACTTTCCTGCAAAGAAGTTCTTCATACGATCATGCAATGACTCTAGTATCTGATGATTGCAAGAATCGTGATGCTGTATACTTCGTACGATGTTCTCTGAAGTCATACTGATTCGATTGACAATATCTGGTACGACGCTTCGTATACGAAGCTCGTCCGGCTTCTCGACATTGAGCAAAGAGAGCTCTACTTCGTTCGCAAACGTCAGATAATCATCTCGTACGAAGAGAGAATCTTTTCACAAGAGATGAGCAGGAAATTCTCGACGATAAATAATTGAATTCTGCAAGATCACTATGCGAAGCTTCTTCAACAAACGCAGGAAATCTTGAGCAGTCATGTCGAATCGATCTTTCCCGGCAGTATCAAGCAACGATTTGTCGAGCAAAGATTTATGATTCTCGTACGAAGCATTGCTTGAGGGATCGCTGAACCACGCCAGCCAATGATCAATTCATGGCCAGAGTGCTCGTACGAGAGACAACGAAGGCTCAACTTTGGCTCGAGACAAAAAAAAATCTTCAGAGGCCGGTTTGAAGCCTGTCATTACTCGTACGAACTTCAGGGAAAGATGAGTCAAATAACTCGTGAACAGAGCATCTGTATTTCATCGTTCGGCACGACGTATCTGAGATTTCGATGCGTCACTCAACTCGCCTGCTCGTGCTTCTGCATCACGATCATGAGTCTTCTTGAGACTGAAAATGCTGACGACGTCAAACATCTTGTTGGTTCATTCTAGTTGAACTTCGTACGACATAGGCGAAGTCGACTTGCTTCCTCGAAGCAGATGAAGATCGTATCATTGCTGCCGTCTTTGAAAATGTGAAATCTGCTCTCGTACGATGTTTCAACGATAGAAGAGATAAAAAGCAAGCTGCAAGATGATGCACAGCAATGAATTCTTGTGTCGTACGACTGTCTCGTATTCGATCCGCTCAGTCTGGTTCGTTTTTTCATTGTTCAAGATGCAAACGTGCGTCGTACAAGGAGTGAGATTCTCGTTCTTCAAGTTCAAAGAAAACAAATCAGTCAACTGCAGATGACGACGGTTTTCTCCACGCATCAACATCATATGACTCATCAAAAAATCAAGCGTCGTACGATGAGCGAATTTCACAGTTTGAGCCGTGGCTCGTTTCTGAGAGAGCTCATGAGTTCAACAGCTTCGTACGACATCAATCATTTGTCGTTGCTTGTATTCATTCAGCAGAGTATTGACATCGCGATCGAGATATTGAGCTTTTCTTCTCGCATGCTTCTTCTTCGTACGATCTTTCAAAAGAGCTTTCACCTTGGCCTCTCGTGAATGAGAAGACGTAGCATGATCGAAAGATTGCTGATAATTGTACAAAGAAATGATAGCAGAAACATAACTGTCAACTGAATCAAATTTCAACGTCTGCTGCACTTTCTTTCTCGTAGCAGTCGTACGAGACTGCTTGTAACGACTTGTACGAAGTTCTCGCGATAGAACTTTCTTGTTCAAAAACATGACGAGTTTATCTTTTGTCACTATTTGATCATTCACGAACTCGTGTCTCGCACAGAACTTCTACTTCACTCAGTGCATGTCGTACAAAGACGTTGAAGAAGATCTTACTCATCATTTCTTCTGCTTTGACTCGTAGTTTCTGATCATATTGATCGAAGCGTTCGTACGTCTCAAGATCAACGCAGTCTGTTCATGTTGATACAATTCGACTGCAACATTCATCTCATTGAAAGCGTTCATCGTCGAGAACATCATTGTCAGAGTCGTTGTACATTGCAGTACTGCACGCAGAATTAATTCAGATGTGACAGACTTCATATGAATAGATTGTTGAAGAAAATCAGAAGCAACGAGCGCAAAATAAAGCAATAACTGAATAAATAACTGAGATGAGACAAGCTTTTGAATATGTTGCATATTATCGAAAGAAGAATTCTGTTGACATGCAACATGTTGAGAACTTGACAATAACTTGAAATAACTGAAAATGTCAACATGTATGAATAAACAGATAAGAAAATTTCAATCGTCGATCAGATAATTTTCGATCATCTGATGTATATACAACGACTTCAATGAACTGTAAAAATCAGAATAATAGTTGAAGTGAAAGAAAAAGAAATGATGACAGTTTAAACGAAAGAAAACGACTTGCACAAATCGACGCAACGAAAAACATAATGCAAAATCGAAAAAGTTTTGATGTTGAATCATCTGATGAAACACTTGACAATCAACGATCAGAATACACTCTTGCTTCAGTACTATATAGACTTGAGCGTGACACAGAAATCTGCTTCAATTGCATTCTCGATGCAAATTTGAATGAGCATCGTTCTACAATCATGTGACGCGAGATTTCTGAGTGCATGAGTCTCGCACGTTTCTTTTTCAGAATCTTCAATCACACAAGTCTCTTCTATTGAAGCTGCTTTTATGTCATCTTCGTAAGTCGCTATTCGTATCTTGCACTAAGCTCATTTTTCGCTTACTTAATGCGAGATACGAATAAGTCAATCGACACGTCTCTCATCTTCTGAAGATCTTTGTCACGCGAAGCATGATTCGTTGTCGACGAAGAGCGCAATTCAAATATACGTATCGTTGTATGCAAAATCTGTGTCATTTTTTATTAGCAACGCAGTTGCTTCTACTGACTGATTTTGATCTCTATTGTGTCAATCTTAATTCTTTTCTTTGTAAAACAATTGACTCTTTTATTGAATTCGCGAAAGCTAAATCTATTACAGTTAATAATTCAAAGTTAAATCTATTACAGTTAATTATGAAATCTTGAATGTTCAACTTTTCTATTTGACTTCGTGTTTTCACTGCTTCACATCGTTCTTCACTTCGTTCTTCATTGCTAACAGCATGCTTTTATCTTTTGCAATATGTTTTCTATATTTTCTAACAACTATATAAATAAGAAACGTCAGAGCAATGCTTGAAAGACTGTTGCTGTCGTTGCATGTCACAGACAGCTTGCATTTCAGATTCATCAAGATTTTTCTGCTCAATCTTTTTCTTTCGCTCGCTTCTTTCGAGTCTCTTCTTCGATAATGATGCTGCAAGAACGTGATTTCAATATGAATGTGACTTCGAAGTGAAGAAAAAAACGTTCTATCAAAGTCTATAAACTGATCGCGTCGAGTTGAGAACTTGAGTTCAGATCGAGTATTCAACTTGAAAAGTGTCAAGTTGAATTGAAATTTTTTGAAAAAAGTGTCGAGTCGAATTGAGAAGTTGAACTCAAGCACTCGAGTCGAATTGAGAAGCTTGACTCGATAACTTGACTCAAAAACTCGATTCGATTCAACAAGATATTAGATAAATGTAAATAGTTTGATTGAACAGTCTTCATGATTTTCTTCATGACTTTCTATCATGTTTTCTCGTCATAACTTTCTATCAAAGTCAAATGATCTTCATGTTTTCTCTTCATGTTTCTCTTCATGTTTCTCGTCATGACTTTCTTCATGTTTCTCTTCATGTTTCTCATCATAACTTTCTTCATATTTCTCTTCATGTTTCTCTTCATGTTCTTTGTCATGACTCTTTATCAAATGATCTTCATGTTTTTCTTTATGACTTTCTATCAAATGATCTTCATGTTTCTCTTTATGACTTTCTATCAAACGATCTTCATGTTTCTCTTTATGATTCTCTATTAAAAGATAATGCAAAAAGATAATGCAAAAGTCAAAAATCGAAAAAATTTCTATATTTAACTCTCTTGATGTCAAGCTCAAGTTCTTGATGAATTGAGTTGAGTTAACTCAATTTTCAGTCAAATTGAATTGCATTGAATTGAAAATATGAGTAATTCGACTCGAGTTGAGTTGAAAATGTGAGCAATTTGATTCGATCTCAATTTGAGTTCAAAATGTTAATTCAAAACTCGACTCGATGATCAGTTTAAATTCAGAGAAGAGACACAGTCGATGTCACTCGTCAAGCAAAGAAAGATCACTCAAAACATGAAGTTTGTAAGACAGAATCTTGAAAATCGCTCTGATATACACAAATTGCAAAATCAATGAGAAGAAATCAGACAGCGACATCAACGCTACTGTGAAAAAGCGACGCGTTTGAATTGCAATTCATAAAGTTCTCTGCTCATCACTTTGCAGAAGCTTCATTTGACTTCAATTTCATCATTGATTTTATGTCATTACAATCTGTGTATTGATTGCAATCTGACAAGAGTCTTAACTGACTTTTTCTTTCAAGATTTGATTGATTCGCTCGTTTTGTATGTTTATTGCATTGACACATCAGATCTTTCTAAAAATAAGATGCGTTGATGCTCAAGTGATAGTCACAATGTTCTTCATTTGATCTTTCAATGTGTCAATGATCTTGAATTCAATCAATGTGTTTGTTGCAAGCATGCATTTCTGTTATCTTTGATTAGTCTGATTAATCTAACATAGACTAGTATAAAGTTGTGAGTAAAACTGTTGTTGACACGTTAGCGATCTAACATGTCTTCATGAGTAAAACTCACGTTGTGTTGCATCTTCTTTCTACTTCAGCTTTGAACTTCTAGTTAAAATACACTTATATGATTCGCTTTATGCAAACTCATAACATTAGTTCAAAGCTCATCAATCTTGCTATCAATGTGTAGATGATATAAAAACAAGCTACATCACTCAAGTTAAAATCGAAACTCGAAAATTGAGCTCAGAAAACTCATTAGAAATCAAGAAATTTCTAGAACAGAAGAACAGAAGAACATGAATGCGTTGCTTTAGATTAACTCTTTATTGAACTCATCATCAGAACAGAAGAACACGAACGCGTTGTTCTAGAACTGAAATCAGAAATTTCAGTTGAATCTTGATCAACAATTTTCTACTCACATAATGATTAAAAGCACAGAATTAGAATCAGAATTAATGAGCATTGCTCGCTATGAACCTCGAAATGCTAGAAGAGAATCACTTCTATCACAGAATCAAACAGCATCAGAAGAAGAAGACACGAATGTGTCATTGAATACAAAAGAAGAGAACATGAACGCGTTGCTTTTTGATCATGAAATGATCAAGATCAGCATCAGCATTGAACTAAATGCTTGAATAAACACTCATGAGACAGATGATCTTGTTGTCTTTATCAAGTACATGTATCAACAGCATGACATCGAAATCAAGATTTACAATGACATGATTCAGATGTTGAATGATGTCAACAAGATCAATATTAAATTGAAAGTTATCAATATCAAGTTGAAAATTATGCAAATAATGTTGAATGCTGTTTGAACGTGTCTACAGAAAGAGATGAAGAAAAAGAACGTGATTATACATCATTTAGAAGCGACATCAAGTCAATTAAGCACTTCGATTTCGAAAGATCAATTCTTGAAGTCAATCAAGCTATTTAACTCATCTTTGTTTGAAGATTCAAGACAGAATGTAAATAATTGATTGTTTTGAATGCGAAACAAGCTGAAGATGAATAAGAATCATTTTTCTATTGAAGAAATGAAGATTGCATATGTGAAAAGTTGAGTCAGTGAAACAATGATCAAACACATAGCATTTCGAATGAAAGACATGATCACGAACTCGTTTCTTGAAGCAGAAGAGATACTCTCGATCATAAATAAGATGTACGATGACTTTAATCAATATCATACGACTCAATGACAGTTCTTGAAGTTGTATCAAAACAAGATCTTCTTTCATGAATTTTGAATGAAATTTCAGAGACTTAGTGTGAAACTAGAATATAATAACGAAATTCTACTAGATGATCTTCAGCATAAGATTAGCTCAAATCTTCAACAAGTTATGATCAATGAACAAACTATGAATTTGAATGAATTTGTCAATATTTGCATGCAAGTCAACGTTCAATTGATGAAATTGAATGCTCGATCAACTTTCAAGACATCAATTACTCAAGTCGCTCGCTCTACTGCTAGCATCTTGATGATGATCACTATTGTGATCTCAACTTCAATCTCTGCATGAAAGAAACTCAGAATATCGAATATTGATTTTGCTAGAAAGAAGTTGTTTAAGAAAAAACTCTGCTTCAAATGCAAGAAGTCAGAATATAAAGCATGTGACTGTCTTGAATCAGCTCAAATGCACGAAATCACAGCAAATTCAAAAAACAATTCGTTCTCGTTAAAGTAATGACTGAGAACGACATACTCATATCTTGCTTCATCAATATGCTCGATGATTCATTTAATTTCAAGTCATTTATTGTTAACATCATCTTAAATAGTTTAGAAAAGATATTTCGATTTCTCATTCTGATAGATATTGAAGTTACTGACATGACGTTCATAAATGATTCATTGATTTCAGAGCTATGTGAACACTTTGATATTCAGTCAATTTCACTGTTCAAATCAAAGTCAATTCATTCATATGATAAAATCTTCGATCGAAGATTTATTACACATGCTTTATATATCTCAATCATTATACAAAAACATAAGAATGAAATGATGTCTTTATTAATAACTCGTCTAGATCAGCACAAGATAATCATTAACAATCTTTGATTAAAAAGAAATCAAATTTTGATAAATTTTACAAACGATCAATTGATATCTTCATCAAATATTCAAATCTTGAAACTTATCATTTCAAAAGCAAGCAGTCAATCAGCATTTTATAAACTCAAATCAAGCGAGATCTGCAAAATGAAATGAAAGAACTTGAAGTCTATGTCAACAATCATCTTAAAGCGAACTACAAATTCGAAATCAGTGAATTGATTGATTGAATCAGCTTTCATATGAAAGCAAAGCACTCAAGTTGATCTCGATCAACATGAATTCATTCAGTCATCGAAGAAGAGAGAGTTCGTCAATATTGTCATGATTGAACTCGTTACTTATCAAACTTTAGTCAAGAAAAACGATGTCAAGATCTTTACATTGATCATTAGTGAAATCAACAAGATGCTTAGCTTGATTAAAGATTCAGCGAAACTAAATGAAATGATCTCTGTCATGTTATTAAAGAAACTGAAGAAGAAGCTTTTGATAGTCTATCATGATTTTCTGAACGTTTTTGATAGAGAAAAGACAATTCAGTTGTCTTTGCATTGATCATATGATCATAAGATTGAATTAGAAGATGAGAGTCAATCTTCTAAAAGTTGATTGTATCTCATGTTGAGTTACAAGTTGCAGAAGATCAAGAAGTATCTAGAAGAGAACTTGAAGAAGAAGTTTATTACATTCAGCAAAGCTTCATTCACTTCGTCAATACTATTCATCGAAAAGAAAGATGATAGTCTTCGCTTTTGCGTGAATTATCGAAAACTGAATGCTCTGATTAAAAGAAATCGTTATTCAATATTCTTGATAAACGAAGTACTCATTCAAATTCAAGACAGTAAATATCTGATTTGACTCAACATTATCATCACGTTCAATAAACTTTGCATGAGCATTGAAAGTGAGAATCTAATCACATTCATCACTTTCTTCAATGTTTACAAATATAAAGTAATGCTCTTCAAATTAATCAATGAATCAACATTCTTTTAGCACTATATCAACGACATGTTGTTTAACTGTCTGCATAAATTCTGTCAGATCTATCTGAATGACATTCTCATTTACAGTAAGATCTTGAAGAAACATAGAACTCATGTGAAGAAGATGTTAAACAAGCTTCATGAAGTCAATCTGCAGATAAACATTGACAAGTGCGAATTTGAGATTCAGAAGATCTTGTTTCTAAAACTATTGATATTCATCAATGATTTATGAATGAATTCTCGAAAAGTAAATGTGATTCGAAGCTGAGAAACGCTTCAATCGTTGACTCATGTACAGATCTTCATTGACTTCTGCAATTTCTATCGACGATTCATAAAGAATTTCTTGAAGATCACTCAATCTATGATAAAGCTGACTTGAAAAGATCATTCATTTGAATGAACAGAGATCTGTCAGATGATCTTTGAGAAACTGAAGTAACAGATGACAACAGCTCTCGTTCTGAAGCATTTCAATTTGATCAGAGAAGTTATTCTGAAAACAGACTTTTTGAACTATGTCAACGACGAAATATTATCTCAGTATGACGATGAAGATATTCTACATTCAATGATCTTTTATAACAAGAACATGATTTCTGCAGAATGCAACTATGAGATCTACGACAAAGAGCTTTTGACTATTATTCAATGCTTGAAGCACTGACATCTGTTACAAGCGTGCTCAGTCTTCTTCTGAGATACGTGTTCTTTGAGCGAGGCTAAGACTTTATCGAGCTTAGCGCTTCGCTTCTCTCTGTACATATAGTCTTCGCACTCGTAGATCTCACTCTTTAGCTTTGAATTCTCGTTTACTCGTATATCATCTGATTTACACGTATCTCTATGACTTGCTCTAAGCATGATTCTAACATTATTCAAAGCTTCGTACATATCACACGATAGTGGTTCGCTTTCTAGCTACGATCGAAAGCAAAGCTCTGCGACGCGTTGCAGAGTTGAATCGACTTCTTGACTGAGTTCTTGACTGAGCTCGTCATCGAACTGAACAAGCTCTGCAACGTGTTGCAGGCAAGACAATCTCGAACTGAGCTCTTGACTGAGCTTGTCATCAAAAAGAATAAGTTCTATCGAACGCGATAGACAGAAATCGAAACAAGCTCTATCGAACGCGATAGACAGAAACAGAGAGCTCTATTGAATGTGATAGAAGCGATCAGAACAAGCCTCACTACATGCGTGTAGTAGACAGAATAGAGAGCATCATCGAATGCAATAGACGCGATCAGATCAAGCTCTGCGAGTGCGAGCGTTGCAAACTCGAATCGATTCTGAATTAATCAGATTCGATTGATCAGACAGTGAGTCTGCTACAAAGGCGCGTTCGATATTGATCTCGTCATTGAGATGATCAATGAACAGAACAAGCAATGCAACGCGTGTAGTAGGCAGAAATCGAAATAGTGAGTCTGCTTCAATGACATGAACGAAACAAGCATTATCAAATGCAATAAGTCTGAATCAGAAGTGAGTCTGCTACAATGATAAGAGAACGATTGATCTCGTCATCGAGCTCGTCACTCGATAGTGAGTCTGCTTGAACGACATTCGAAATCAAATTCAGTCACGAATCTTCTTTTATTCGCATCTTCTACGATTTATCTCTATTCACAACATTGACAACAACAGCAAAGATAATATGTATTGCAGACAGAATAAAACATATACTATATGTCTCGAAAGAATAGAACATATACTATATGTCTGAAAACACAAAGATATGAGCTGAAACTCGTTCATCGTTGAATATTTGAAGCTGAATAGAAAGAGTCTGCTTGAATGATAAGAATAGTGAGTCTGCTTCAAAGATAGATAACGATTGATCTCGTCATTGAGCTCGTCACTCGAAGTGAGTCTGTTACAATGACAAGTCAATAGTTGATCTCTTGATTGAGTCAGTCATCAAACAGAAGACAAGTTCTATCGAATGCAATAGGCACGAACGAAAAAGCTCTGCTACATGCGTGTAGTAGCCAAGAACGAAAGAACATGAACGCGTTGTTCTTGATTAACTCTTTGTCGAGTCGATCACTCGAAGTGAGTCTGCTACAAAGACAGATAATGATTGATCTTGTCGTTGAGTCAGTTACTCGATAGTGAGTCTGCTTCAAGAGCAGATAACGATTGATCTCGTTGACAGAGTCAGTCATTCGATAGTGAGTCTGCTTTAATGACATGAACGAAACAAGCGCTATCAAATGTGTTACGATTCTAGCCTTCGCCTATTCTTCGCCTAGCCTTCGCCTGATTTTATTCTAATCGGGCCTAGCGAGAATCTGACCTAGAGATGATGTCATTGAGACTCTGCATCATATGTGTAAGGCGTCAACCCAATCGGGCCTAGCACAGAGCTGAGAAACACACATATAAGAATCGAGTTTCTTTCTGTAGATACTTTTCTTTCTTAGCATTTATCTATTAGTTATATTACACTTCTATGACTCGCTCTAGACCGGTCCCTAACAGTAGATAAATGCTAATCAACTACTCTGCTATCGATGTGTAGACGATACGAAATAACCTACTTCGTTTATTCAGAAAATTCGCAAGGAATTCTTCGAATTACTTTCATCAAAAAACACACAGACAAATTTACCAAAATTTATCAAATCAATCACTCAATCAAACCTATCTTACCTTTCTCACAATGACGCGCGACTTTGAACCAGTCGAGTCACGAACAGCTCGTCTGCTTAGAAGCACTGCTAGTAGACGAGTTTTTCTTATTTCTTTCGATGCTTCAGCGAAATCTCAGAATGTCGCTATCTCATGAAACATCAACATGAATCAACAACTTCGTCAATGAACTATCAATCAGTCAGACGAGATCATCAAGATGCTGATCGAGCTAAGAGATCAACGAGACATGACTTTGAAACTCAACGAGCAATGAATCGATCTACAAGTCGATCACATCAAGAGACTTGATGAACTAGAGATCAATCAAATGACAATAGACACTCAAGAAGAGACTATCGTTGAACTACAAGAGAAAGTATTGAGTCTAAAAAAGAAACAGCGTTCAGCTGATCAGTTTCGACCTCGACAGTCTACTGAGTCTCGATCTACTACGAATCATCTATCTCAACAAGATATTGAGTCGCATGCTTCTATCGAGAATCATACTCGACGAGAGACGTCTACTAAGTTCATCTCATTCGAAAACGAACGTCATCGATTCTACAAATTTTCGAACTCATCTATATTCACTGATGAAGATGAATCGACTTGAGAAGACTGAAGAAACAAGATGAACGACAAGTTGATTGTCAATGTCGATCAATTCGATGATGAGACTATCTGTATTGTTTACATGTCTAGACTAGAAGATGACGCTGCAAAACACATCTTCGCTCGACGTTGTTTTGATTCTTTGAATTCATTCACTTCGATCTATGAGCTATTCAATCATTTGAAAGAAATATACAATGAACTGAATAAGAATTGAAAGTCTCGACGCGAATACAACGCTCTGAGACAAGTCGACAAGTCTTTCAATGTCTTCTACTTCAACTTTATGAAACTATTCAGCTATCTCGACTATGACGATCGCATTCTGATGAACGATCTTCAGAATAAAATCAATAATCGCTTGCAGAATGCTTTATCAGTCTGTTCAGAGAATTTTACTTCGCTCACTCGCTTAAGAATCTTTCTTCAGAATGTGAATAATAAACAGCGAGTCAACTATCAGCTACGCAGCGAACGTTGCACTGTCATCGTCAAAGTCACTGTCGTATCTGATAAACGCGCTGCTACTTCATTGTCAGTGACGACTTCGATAATCGATTATGTTAAGTCTATCATCTCTTCTATCTCTGAGTCAGCAAGATCGTCTATCATCTGCTATACTTGCAAGGCTTCGAATCACTTGTCAAAGAACTGCTCTCAGAACAAGATCGACACTTCTGCTTCTTGAGCTTTCACCTCTCACCTACATGAAATCGTCATTTCGAAGAATAAAGAGAATGAGAAAATGTCTTCTTTCGAAGATAGCGAGGCAAAAAAACTAGAGACTTTCATCAAAGACGCGATGAAAGATGTGTTAATTTCTTCAACGACGAGCATGTCAGATGACTCTTTTGCTTCTGAATCTTTGACTATTGAATGTGTACTTTCTAGCAATGAAATTAATTACTCATTGAAGTCATTGATTGACATCGAAGCTGCTGACTATTCGTTCATTAATGAAGTGATCGCGCAGATTGTTTGTGATCAGTTGCAAATCAAGTCTCTGACTTTGATCAAAGCGAAGTCAATTCGAGAATTTGACGATCATTATGCTAAGAAACTCATTACTCATATCATCTATTTGAACCTGACTGTTCAAGATCATACGATTGACACAGCTTCTATGTTGATCATTCGATTAGATCAACATCAAATGATTCTCGAAAAAACATGAATGAACAAAATCAACCTAGTAATTGATATGCAAATCGATTCTCTTCGATTTCCGAATTTCATCTCTAGTCAGAAATCGATTGTTCTACTCTCAAGCAACAAGACAATCATGAAGCAGAAGAGTTTGACTTCTACTCATATACTGAAGAAGTCTTTCACTACATCTCAATTCAGTCTGAAATCACTCTCTTTCAGTCAGTACAATGAGAAGTCAGTTAAACTAATCGAACAGTTAAAACCGTGTGACGCGACTTTAACTAGCGCCAAAAATTCTAAAATGACGTCAGGTTCAACGAACATTGCAATGATAGAGACTGCAACATATAGATTGTTAGTCAAATGATCAGATGTCAAGATCTTTGCTGTTATCGTCTTGAAAATCGATCGACTCATAACTACAGTCGAAAACAAGTCTGAAGAAGTGAATCTGCATGAGCTTTTTCACGCTGAAGTTCTCAAGCAAGTCAAGGCCAAGCTTTTCCCTGAATATCACGACTATCTAGATGTCTTCGATCGAGCAATGATCAATCAGCTATCATTGCATCGTTTCTACGATCACAAAATTGAGTTGATCGATGAAGAAACATTCTCTCGAAGCAGACTATATCAGATGTTCGATCACAAGCTTCAGAAGGTAAAGAAGTATCTGATCAATCATCTAAACAAAGAGTTCATTTTCTTCAGCTTCGTTTCATACGTCTCGCTCATCTTGTTCGTCGAAAAGAAAGACGATAGTCTGCGTTTCTGCGTTGATTACAGAAAGCTCAATGCTTTGATCAAACGAGATCGCTACTCTTTGTCATTGATAGACGAGATTCTCGCTCGTATACAAGAAAGCAAGTATCTGACTTGATTGAACATCATTGTCGCGTTCAACAAACTACGCATGCATTCAGATAGCGAAGATTTGACTATCTTTATTATCTTCTTCGACTCATACAAATATCATGTAATGTTCTTCGAATTAATCAATGAATCAACGTTCTATCAACACTATATGAACGACGTGTTGTTCAAATATCTACATCAGTTCTGTCAGATCTATCTAAATGACATTATCATTTACAGCAAGATCTTAAAGAAACACAAGCGACATGTACGATTAATCTTGAATAGACTACGAGAAGCTGATCTACAGATAGACATCAACAAGTGCGAGTTTCATGTTCAGAAAACTATCTTTCTAGAACTCTTAATATCAATCGAAGAACTGAAGATGAACTCTCGAAAGATACAAGCAGTCGTTGATTGATCTACATTCAATAATCTCACTCAGATGCAGTTCTTCATTGACTTCTGCAATTTCTATCGACGCTTCATCAAGAACTTTTCGAAGATTGTTCGTTCAATGATTCAACTCACTCAAAAGAAGATCATATTTGAATAAAACGAAGTCTATCAGATCGTCTTCGATCATATGAAGAGACGTATGATCGAGACTTCTATACTACGTCACTTTGATCAAACTCGTGAGACTATTCTCGAAATCGATTCATTCAACTACGTCAACGATGAAGTTCTCTCTCAATATGATGACGAAGAAGTACTATATTCGATTATCTTCTATAGCAAGAACATGTCTTTCGCTGAATGCAACTACGAGATATATGATAAAGAACTTCTTGTCATCATTTGAGCATTTGAACACTGACGACTTGAACTGAAGCTAACTGACATTTCTATCAAGATGTTCATCGATCATCAAGCGCTCATCTCGTTGATGAAAGATAAAGAGCTGAGCAGACGTCAGATGCGCTGAATTCAGAAGCTCGCTGACTTCAACTTCAGAATAATGTATTGCTCTGACAAACAGAACATCAAGATCGATGCATTAACTCGTCAAGCTGACGTTGTGCTCAAAGATTCAGAAGATGAGCGCGTTCGCTATCAATGAATCACTATTCTGACTTTGAATCGAATGAAAATTGCTGATCTAGAGAAGAACATCAGTGAATCAATCTATAAACAGATTCTTAAGACTAATGAGATCGACAAGAATTGTACGCTACTTCGCGAAGCAATAGCAAGAGACGAGACACAATATGAAGATATCAAATTGAAGAATTGTCGAATTCAGAATGAAATCTCGTATCATGATAGTCAGCTATGAGTTTCGTTCAACGAGCTGCTACAAATGAACCTGATTCGTGAGATGCACGATCAATCGTCAGTTGATCATTCTGATACTCGTAGAACTGTGAAAGTCATAAAGCGAAACTACTATTGATCATTCATGCGAAAAACGATAGATCGATATATTCGAAACTGCTATATCTGTCAACGTTCAAAGACATCTAGAAATAAATCAAACGACTTGCTTCAATCTCTATCGATATCTGAACAGCGATGACAAGACATAGCAATGAACTTCATTATCGATCTATCTGATTCAGACGAGTACAACGCTATTCTGACAATCATCTGCAGATTGTCAAAAGAAAGGCATTATATTTCTTGCATCATTGATGATGAAGATATCACTGTCGAAAAGACAGCTGAAATGCTGACTCAATGAGTATATTGAACTCATGATCTATCAAGCTTCATAGTATCTGATCGAGATTCGCAATTCATCTCTATACTATGAAAGTTTCTTTGCAAACAATTGAGCATTTCTCTTCAATTGTTCATCGTCTATCATTCTCAGATCGACGATCAAAGCGAACGAGTCAATCAGAACATCGAGCGATATCTTTGATTCTTCTGTTCGTATATGCAGAATGACTGGTTCGAGTGATTGCTCATGATCGAGTTTGTCGACAATAACGTCTTGTCTTCAGTCATCTTCTTGATTCTCTTCTTCATGAATAAGAATTTTCATTCTCATATGAGCTTCAATTCTGACATCATCGAGTATGAAAGCACTTGCGAGCGTTTGCAGATCGTCAGAGTCGAAGATATATTCAATCACATGAACAAGACGTTGATTTTCGCTCGCGAAGCTCTGATCAAAACACGGAAACAAATGATGAAACAAGCTAACAAGCATAGAAAAGAGATCAATTATGAGATCGAATCAAAGATGTTTCTGAACGAAAGAAACATCGTTACAGCGAGATTCTTCAAAAAGCTAGATGACAAGATGCTCAATTCATTCAAGATCACAGATTCTGTTGACTTCTTCTATAAATTGAAGCTATCAGACACTATGCATATACACGATGTATTTCATTCAGAGCTTCTTCGTCTCGTCGTCAATGACTCTCTGTCTGATCAGAAGAATGAATTCTCGAAATCAATAGTGATAAACGATGAAGATGAATGAGAAATCGACGATATATTGAACTCTCGACGATATCGAAGACGACTTCAATATCGAGTCAAATGAAAGAACTATGACAACGATCTCAACTGATATAACGCTGACGACGACGAATTTATGAACGCTCAAGAGATGATTGACGACTTTCATATCAAATATTCAAGGAAAGCGCACTAAGAAATAACATTCATGCGAACATGAATAGTCAAGAAGAGAGAATAATGTTACGATTCTAGCCTTCATCTATTCTTCGTCTAGTCTTCGCCTGGTTTCATTCTAATCGAGTCTAGCGAGAACCTGATCTAGAGATGATGTCATTGAAACTTTGCATCATATGTGTAAGACGTCAACCCAATCGGGCCTAGCACAGAGCTGAGAAACATACATATAAGAATCGAGTTTCTTTCTGTAGATACTTTTCTTTCTTAGCATTTATCTATTAGTTATATTACATCTCTATGACTCGCTCTAGATCGATTTCTAACAAAATGCAATAAGCTTGAACTTGAAGTGAGTCTGCTACAATGACATCAGAATTAGATTCAGCAACGAATCTTCTCTTATTCGTACCTTCTACTGTTACGATCCTAGCTACGCACCTATGTTGGTAGCTATGTTGGTGGCTATGTTGATGACTATCGCCGGCCGCTCGCCGCTAGGCTATAGGGTTGTTCCGAGGCCAACCCTATTCAGGGTTAGCTTATGTTCTCCTGAGTCATATAGATAGCCGGCTCTTCCCTTCTAGATACTTTCCTTCCTTAGCATTTATATACTCGTTACATTACACCCATATGACTCGCTCTATGCTGGCCCCTAACAAATCTCAGTCAGAACTCAGAATCTTGAAAGATTCTAGCATCTTATCATTCAGCTTCTTTGATGATCTTGCAATCATAATGTTTCTAGAATTCAGAAACATCATGTCATTTATCTTGTAAATCATTTTCTTTCAATGCTTGTTAATCTGTTTCTTCATTGTGATTCTGACTTTTGCTAATGTCTGCTTGATCAACGCTAATGATCAATTCATGTATTTGAATATATTCTCTGCTTTGCTCGCTTGAATTCTAGCTCAAGTGATCTCATATTCAGTTGAATTCAAATCAAAGCTCATATGAGAATGAAAGCTCTTGTTCAGAAAGAACGCTGATTATTCAATTGATGATGAAATAGCATTGTTATCAACGAATTCAGTCATAGATAGTCAGATGAATCAATCATCTTGCATGTATGAGCAGTAACTTTGTAGATATTATTCTACATTCTGATTTGCTCTTTTCATTTGATCGTTGATCTGTGAATGATAGTCAATGAATAGTTTCATCTTAATGTTGAGTCTCAGACATAAAGACTTTCAGACAATCAATATGAATTATATTTGTAAATCTCTATTGAACATTATTGATCTTGATAGCTCATGAGTTCTGAAGATTTATATCAGCAGCAGCTTAACTGTTTATTCAGCGAAAGTTTCTTCGTCATCTGATCAGCAGAGTATATAGTGACGTTCTTTAGACAATCGATCTATCACTGTCAGAATCGCGTTGCTCTCATCAATTTTCAATAAATCGATAATGAAATTTAATGATATGTCTTGTCATCGTTGTTCAGATATAGACAATGACTTCAATAGTTTATTGATTCGATCTTTTGATGCTTTTGATCTACGACAAACGTAACAGTTTTGAATGTAGCGTTTGATTGTCGTTGTTACGATCCTAGCTACGCACCTATGTTGGTAGCTATGTTGGTGGCTATGTTGATGACTATCGCCGGCCGCTCGCCGCTAGGCTATAGGGTTGTTCCGAGGCCAACCCTATTCAGGGTTAGCT